>Ga0194048_10000001_pt1 | contig 252050 bp, 268 predicted proteins | sample JunL225m_MetaG_FD_161685 | JGI IMG/M metagenome (GOLD analysis project Ga0194048, IMG submission 161685) | Anoxic zone freshwater microbial communities from boreal shield lake in IISD Experimental Lakes Area, Ontario, Canada - Jun2016-L222-5m | ecosystem: Environmental > Aquatic > Freshwater...
AGGGTCAGCTCACCGTCAACGACACGGCGACGATCACGGGTGCTGTAACCGCTGGCTGGCTCAAGGTCTGGCACGACTCTGTTCTCCAGGGTCGGCTCACCGTGAACGACAACGCCAGCATCACCGGCTCTGTCTCGACCGGTCATCTCTGGGTCAACAGCAGCGCGTCGGTATACGGCGGCCTGTACGTCCATCACGGGATCAGCACTGACGGCCGCCTCAGGGTCGACGGCACGGCGAAGTTCATCAGCGGTGTCACGGCTGACTCGCTCACGGTCAGCAACGCTCTCATGGGCAACACCGCCAGCTTCTCGGGCGCTGCCACCGTCGGCGGTCTCCTGACCGGAGACACGGCAAGCTTCTCCGGTGCCGCGACCGGCCTCACGGCGAGCTTCTCCGGCGCAGTGACGACCGGCAACTTCACGGGTCTCGGCACGGCGAGCGTCCAGGGTGCGGTCACGACCGGCCATCTTCAGACGGAGGCGAGTGCATCGGTGTACGGCGGCCTGACCGTCGAGCATCAGCTCCGTGCCGATCAGACGGCTCACATCATCGGGCGCCTGACGGCGGATAGTTCTGCCACGATCAGCGGGTTCGTCACGACCGGCCACCTGAAGGTTCAGGCCAGCGCGACGATCTACGGTGGCCTGTACGTCGATCACGCGATCCGCACTGACAGCCGCCTCAAGGTCGCCGGCACCGCGTACTTCGGCGGGGCTGTCACCGGTAACTCAACGGCGAGCTTTGCAGGCGCCGTCACCACGGGCAACCTGGTCGGGCTCGGCACTGCGAGCTTCGCAGGCGCCGTCACCACCGGCGACCTCGTCGGGTTCGGCACCGCGAGCTTTGCAGGTCAGGTCACGGTCGGTTCCGCCAGTTTCGCCGGCGCAACCACGATCAGCGGTGACCTCGTCCTCAACGGCAACGCATCCCACATCAAGTCGACGCAGGCGACTGCGCCGACGGTGACCACCGAGGGCACCAACGCGACGTGTACGGTCAGCACCGGTTCGACCGACACACGCGGCAAGATCACGGTAATCGTCAGCGGTGGCGGAGCAAGCAACGAGACGGTCTGCGGGGTGGCCTTCCACACCCCGTACACCTCGGCACCGTCGCTCGCGATGACGCCGAACAGCACCGACGCTGCGGCTATCGGGAACGGCGGCAACACCTACGGCCCGTACTTCACCTCGACTACGACCACGTTCAGCGTGCACTCGCAGACGACACACCCGGTGACAGACGGCGTCTACATCTACTACTACACGATGATCGGCTAACAACTTCTCCGATCATCGCGAGACCCGAGCGGACGGGGGCCACAGGCAGATCAGCTGTAGCCCCCGTCCGTCTGAAAGCGATCGGCACCGGCGAGCGACGTTCGCATGGACTAGGTCGACGAAGCAGCGGGATTCCCACTGCACCTTGACCCTCGGCTAGACTGGAGAAGGCATGAGCGAGCACGACGACACGTACCCGGATGCGACTGGGAAGAGCGCTCCCTCGTGGCAGGCGAGAAGTCCGAAGCCCCGGCAGGTTTCCTGGAAGCTTTCGATTGCCATCCTTGCGGGCGCAGTGCTGATCGCCGGGTACTTCGTCTTCGTGAAGGGTGATGGCAGCAGCACCAACGCGACGACGGGTACGACCCCGTCCACCTCGACCGGCAAGGTGCTCAGCTACACCGTGATTTATCCGAAGAACTGGAAGCGCGTCGCACCCGACAAGGCCGCTCCCGGTCTGCATGCATTTGCGGCGGTCGAGCGAACAGGTGGGGGAGCACTCGTCGTCATGCGTCTTGAGGGCAAGGTCACCGACCTTGAGGGCGCCTACCTGAAGACGCTTACCGCTCAGCTCAAGAAGTCGATTCCGGACTACAAGTACCTCGGCAAGCAGATGCTGAAGCTTCCTGAGGGGAACGCCCTCGACTTGACGTACCAGCGGACGAAGCTTCACGACATCAGGAACGTCGTGGTTTTGCCGGTCGGCGATATCAGCATCGTGATGGCGACGATCGCGCCCGAGAACAACTCGGCTGTGACCAGCGAGCTCTCTACGATCGTCGCGTCGTTCAAGATCAACCCGTAGCGCCGTAGCACGACGCTTCGGGCGGACGACGGCAGGCACGCCATCACGCAACAGTCACATGGAGCACGCAACGAACCCGTCCGTGCTTCATGTCCTGCCGCATCCTGGCGGTGGAGGGCAGACCTATGCCGACACGCTCGACCGGATCCGCGACTATCGCTTCGGACGTGTGGTGCTTCAAGCGTCCGAGTCGGGTGAGGCACCTGCGTGGTTGATGGTCAACGCAGCGCGCGCCAATCTGGCGGCCCGGCACCATGACCTCGTTCACGTTCATGGCGAGGCCGCAGCATTCTTCACCCTTCCGGCGATCATCTCTGGTCATTCGGTGTTTACAGCTCACGGCCTCAACCTCGTGCGACGCGTTCGCGGTACACGGCGCCGCATTGCCGAGTGCAACCTTCGTACGATCGTGCGGAGGACGGCGCGGACGATTGCTGTGTCGGAGGTCGAGCGCGACGACTTCGTCGCGATCGTCGGCGATCGGCTCGCCGACAAGATCACACTGATCCGAAACGGCGTCGACATTCCGAAACCAACGGATCCGGAGGAGCGCCGACGAGCTCGCGCGGAGTTCTGGATCGAAGAGCACGAGTTCGTCGCAGTGTTCGTCGGGAGCGTCAAGGCCGTGAAGGACCCCCTGACCGCCGCACGCGCCGCGGTGCGCGCCGCGGAGGATGCCCCTGTCGTCATCCTGTTCGCCGGAGACGGTGATCTACGGCCGGATGTTGAGGAGCTCGCCCGTGACGCAAACGGTGCCGTCCGCCTTCTCGGAAGTCGCCGCAATATCTCCTCCGTCCTCGCCGCAGCAGACGCCTTCGTCCTCCCGTCGCGCCACGAAGGGCTTCCATACGCTCTTCTCGAAGCGATGGCTCACGGCCTGCCGACAATCGTCTCGGACAGGCCCGGATGTATGGAGGTGGTCGGCGACGCGGGCATCGTGGTGCCGGGCGGCGACATGGGCGCGTTCGCCGATGCGTTTCGGCGGCTCATTGCGGACCCCGGTGCGGCTCGCGCGCTCGGTGAGCGGGCACGGCAACGCGTTGCAGCGACGTTCTCGGCCGATGAGCAGGCCCGACGGACGTGCGACGTCTACGACGCCGTGCTCTCGTCAACCACCTGACCAGCGGTGGCAGACTCGGTCAGTCGCGGCTGCGGAGACCGATAATGGAGAGCAGGAACGACACGAACACGATCTGAATCCCCACGATCACGAGCGCTGCCGCGAGCACAGCCAGCCGTTGATCGCCGAGCGAGCCGAAGCCGTTACCGAACCAGCTTGCCAGGATCGCCGCGAGGATCCCGCCGCCGGCCAGGGCGCACAGCGTCCCAACCAGCAGCCCGTGCTCCAGTCGCACACGCTGCTGCATGCGTTCGAACCAGGCGTCGTGTTCGCCCAGGTGATGAACACCGTAGGCGCGCCCGCAGAGCCCGAGACCGATGATCTGGCTGCCGATAACAAGGAGCAGCACGCCACCGATCAACGTGTGGACATAGAAGTCGCGACCGAAGAGGGCTGCACCGCCGAAGACGAGGCCGATAACGGCGAGTCCGAGGACGGCGAGCACCAAGCCTGGGAGGAGAAAGAGGAAGTCCGGGCTGTACACGAGCATCAGACGAAGGTGCCGCCAGCCGTCACGGAGCGGTGAGAGCTTCGAGACACCGCTACGTGGGTGCAGCTCGATCGGGATCTCATGGATCACGAGCTTCCGCTTCGCGGCGCGGATCACCATCTCCGACGCGAACTCCATGCCGGTTGAGCGGAGGTCGAGGATCGGGAGGGCATCGCGTCGCAGCCCGCGCATACCGCAGTGGGCGTCGGCGATCGGGGTGCGGTAGAGCAGGTTCAGGAAGCCGGACAGGAGCGGGTTCCCGATGTAACGGTTGAGCCACGGCATCGCACCGGGCTTGATGTTCGCCATCCGGTTCCCCATCACCAGCTGTCCGCCGGCTTCGAGCTCGCGGACGAACGCCGGGATCTCCTCGAAGTCGTAGGTCAGGTCGGCGTCGATCATCACGATGTACTCGCCCTGCGCCGCGGCAAACCCAGCGAGGTACGCGCTGCCGTACCCGCGGCGGGGCTCATCGATAACCGTGGCACCGGCCGCACGGGCGATCTCGCCGCTCCCGTCGGTCGACGCGTTGTCGACGACGATCACCTCGCCCGAGAGGCTGGCGGCCGCCAGGACGGCGTGCGCGCGGACGACGCACTCCTCGATGTGTTCCGCCTCGTTGAGACACGGAATCACGACGGAGACGAGCGGCGTCGTCCGAGTCACTGCCGCGTCCGTGATCGTGTCATCCAAGGGAGCCTCGATTCGTCGCTGGGGGGAAGCGCGGGATCGATGGTAGCGGGACACCGAACGCAAGCCCAGGCGGAGTGGGACGGAGACCTGGGTCGACGGCGCTAAGCTCGCGCTGCGATGCGGATCTGCGTGATCTACGACTGTCTCTATCCGCACACCGTCGGGGGTGCGGAGCGGTGGTACCGCGATCTTGTCAACGAGCTCGTCGCGAAGGGCCACGAGGTCACCTACGTGACGCGGCGTCAGTGGGACAGAGGATCCGGTCCGACCATTCCCGGCGTACGGGTGGTGGGCCTCGAGCCGTCGCTCCCTCTCTACGATCGCAACGGGCGTCGCCGGATCACGGAGGCGATCGCGTTCGGGGCCGGTGTCTTCGCGCACCTGCTGCGGCACGGTCGGCGCTACGACGTCGTTCACACGGCGTCGTTCCCCTATTTCTCGCTGCTCGCCGTGGGCGCAACACGTCGCATGTGCGGCTTCGACCTCGCAGTCGACTGGCACGAGATCTGGACGCACGACTACTGGGCTGAATACCTCGGCGGGCTCTCCGGACGGTTCGGCTGGCTCGTTCAGCGCCTCTGCCTACGACCGAGGCAGCACGCGTACTGCTTCTCACAGCTCCATGCCGCTCGGCTCCGAGAGTACGGCGTGCACGGTGACGTCGTCGTCCTCACAGGCCAGTACGCGGGCACCGCGGGGACTCCGACCCTGGCTGCCGACCCGCCAACGGTCGTCTACATCGGCCGCCATCTCCCGGAGAAGGGTGTGGCGGACATCGTTCCGGCCGTCGCAGCCGCGCGGCTGCGCCTCCCAACGCTCCGGGCCGAGATCTTCGGCGACGGGCCCGACCGCGCTCGCGTCGAGCAACTGGTCGAGGACGCCGGGCTCCGTGACGTCATCGCCATCCGCGGCTTCGTCGACGCCGATGTGCTCACCGCGTCGCTTGCCCGGTCACTCTGCCTGGTGCTCCCATCACGGCGAGAGGGTTTCGGGAAGGTCGTGGTAGAGGCCGCCGCAGCAGGTGTCCCTAGCGTCGTCGTGGCCGGCGCCGACAACGCAGCCGTCGAGCTCATCGAAGACGGCGTGAATGGATTCGTCGCGGCGTCTGCGTCGGCTGACGACCTCGCAGCGGCGATTGTTCGGGTGCACAACGGGGGGGAGCAGCTCCGGCACGCGACGCGCGCGTGGTTCGCCACGAATGCCGAACGACTCTCACTCGATGTCGCCGTGGCCCAGGTTGTGACCCGGTACGCGACTGGTGCCCCCGCTGTTGCCCCGGGAGCCTAAGCGGCCGCGCCGGAACGTCAGCGATCAGGTCCCCGCGACGGCTTCGGCCCAGTCGAGCTGCTGTCCGCAGAACGAGCTGGCCTGCGCAGGGCTTCGGTACTGGACGGGCGATGCCTCGGTCGAAGTCGCGAACGCGATCGGCCCCATTGGAAGGTCGGCGATGTAGCTGCGGCTGCCCGGCTGCAAGAGCGGGCGCGTGTAGTGCAGCTCGACGTCGTGCATCCCGGCACCGAGGGCGATCGATCCGAGCAGGATGTACTGAATCGGGAGCTCGATCCGATGGGTCGCCGTCCCCACCTTTCGCCCGTCGACGGTGACCTCAAGCTTGCCTGCGGTGAAACCGCCGAGCCAGACGTCGTAGGTGGCGGCGCGCGCGAACTTGATGTGCGCCGAGATCGTGCCGTCGCTGCTCGGGTACACGCCCTTGCTGTGATCGATCCGCCAGCTTGGTGGATGCTGCGCGACGCCGAACTCGAACCCAAGGGGTACGGGCCGAGGCACCGCAGCGACCCGCCCGTGGGCCTTCGCAGCGATCGCAGCGAGCGTGCGGATATCGGAGCACTTCGGGACGTCGGTCGGTTGGAGTCCCTGGCCGAGCGGAAGGCGCTCGAGCACCGCCGGCGCCGAATCGTCGCGCTGCCAGACGTCGTAGAACCGCCCTTCGCGAACAAGGCGATATGGCGACGGCGGACGACTGCCGAGCGCGACGTGGTCGAGCACGAGGGTCCGGTAGTGCATGACTGTCGTGAGGGGGTAGGTGTCGATGTCGTCCGGGTTGAACTGGGCGATGCCCAAGCCGCGCAGGAAGTGCCGGATCGCGTAGGGCTGGAACTCGTTCATCGCTGAGGGCCCCTGGCCATCGAAGAGCTTCCCGATGGTCTCGAGCTCGGCGAGCTGGTTGCGCGGAGCGAGCCGAGCGCCGCTGTAGGCAAGGACGTTCGAGGCGAGAACCCCGCCGGCGAGAACGACCGCGGTGAGGGTCGCGATCCGCTCGCTACTTCGGAGTCGCAGAGCCCTGAGTCCGGTGAACGCGGCGACGAGGAACGCCGGCGAGGCCATCGCGAACGCCTTTGCTGTGACCCACGGGGTTCCCCCGACGGACACGATCAGGCACCCGACGCAGGCCGTGGCGACGTACAGCGGTACCGCCCAGAGCCGAGCTCGGACGGCTCCCAGAACCCCGGCAGCCGCGAGCGACACGAGCAGTGCGATGAGGACGTACGTGGGCCACATCGGTGAGGGACGATCACGAAAGTCGGCGACCGGCCAGAGTCCGAGCACCTCGAGAACACTCAGCGCGTGGAACGAGACGACGTGGAAGGTCGACGTCGACGCGCGAAATGCGCGCGCGGTCGCGAGTGTTGGCAGCGAGATCAGCACGAGCATGCCGGCGGCGAACGCCGCGCGCTGGAGCGCGTCGTGGAGCGGTAGCCGCCGGGCGAGCGAGACGAGCGGCAGGAGCGCTGGTGCGAGCCACACCGCCCCACCGAGGCTCAGCGCGGAGAGGACAGCGGCCGTAACGACGACGAGAGGCAGAAAGCCTCGCACGGACGGAGGCGTGCGGAGTGCCCGGGCCGCCATCAGCACGACGAGTGCGAGGAGCGGTGCGACGACGACCTCCTTGATCGCTCCCCAGAGCTCATACCCGTAGAGCAGCGCTGGCTGCGACGCGACAAAGACGGCGAGCGTGCCGAGACGTCGGCCACCGAGTGCGGGGCGGAGGAGCACCGAGACGATGAGCGAAAGCAGCAGGCCCTGGAAGGCGAAGTACGGCTGGATCACCCAGGCGACGTCGGTCCCGACGAGGTGGGCGCCGACGCCGAGCGGCATCATCGTCCCGAGCGGGTAGCCCTGACTGAGGAACCGGTGGAGGAGCTGGTGATAGACCGACGGCGGAAGGCCAGCAGAGTTGCGCCCGTGGCTCATCACGCGGTCGATGAGGGAGAAGAACTCCGATGTGTCATCGAGCGAGGCGTACCCCGCAAACGTCGCGATGCCGGAGAACAGCACCGGCGCTCCGTATGCCACAAAGACCGCGATGGCAGTCCCGGCCAGCCAGCGGTCGAGTCGCAACGCCTGGAGCCGCCCCGTTCGGAAAGCCCCGACGAATCCGCCTGCCGCGATCAGCATGACGGTCGGAACCATGAGTCGTGCAGTCGTGCCCGACAGCGTGCAGATGTCAGCGGCGACAATCAGGCCCGCAAAGCCGATAGGTAGGAGGAGCGCGCCGGGGAGCCGTGCTTCGCTCCCGATCTCGATCAGGAGCGCGATGCCGAGCGAGATTGTGGCGAGCACAACCGGGAACAGCAGCCAGGACACGATCAGGCTCAATGGATCGCTCTCATGCGTGCTCGCGGTGGCGTCCCATCTCAGCCGGTGGGCCGAAGAGGGGGCGCATGGAGCCTAGCATGCCCTCTCCTGGCTTCCTGTTCGGCGAGACCCACGTCGCGGGCGTCTGACAGGTCAGCCCGGCCGTTCGGCGCCGTGGTTCTCTATGCTGGCTGAGATGGCTGCGCTACAGAGAGTCCGGAACGGGTTGGCCCACTCGACCAACCGTCTGTTGGGCCGACGGAACATCGTCGGTGCGCTCGTCGCGGTTGCGGTTGCGGCCGGCGTCGTCTGGTCGCTCCTCCCCTCGGGCAGCCGCACGTTGACCCTGACCGGGAGCGCGCCGAACACGTTCACGATGCAGTACTCGAGCAAGTGGAAGCTCCTGTCGGCTGAAGAGGCCGCGAAGTTCGCCACCCATCCGATCGACGTTCTCGCACGCAATGACGGACGCGGTGTGTTCCAGCTTCGTCGTGACAGGTCGGCGAACGGCGTCGACGCGCTCAAGCTCGCCCGAGGAGTGAACGCCGCTCTCAAGGCGAGACTCCCCGACTACCAACTCGTGTCCGCGCAGGTTGTTCAGACGAGCGCCGGCCGCATCCTGTTCTACACGTACCTTCGATCTCAGCGAGGCACGCTGCACACGATCACCATCATTCCTGCGGGCACGGCGCCGAGCTACGTGATCGATACCGTTTCGAACCCCGCAGCGACCGACGTCTCGGCTCAGATCCTTGAGATGGTTCGTTCGTTCGCGCTGGCCTGATCCGGTCGACTACGCGGGGCCGACCGCTTCGATCCAGTCAAGGCTGCGACCGCAAAGCGCTGAGGCCTTGGCGGGTGCGAGATAGCGCACTGGCGTGTCGTGTCCTGTCTCGCTGAACGCGATCGGACCCATCGCGTCGGAGAGGGTTGCTCGGCTGCCCGGTTGGAGGAGCGGCCGGGTGTAGTCGAGCGAGATCGTGTGCGTGCCGGTCGTGAGTGAGACCCGGTCGAGCGGGTAGAACTGCCCGGGCCGTTCGATCAGGTGTGTGATCGTGCCGATCGGCCGTCCGTCGACCGAGATCACGAGCTTGCCTGGTGTAAACCCGCCGATCCATGTCTGGTAGGTGCCGCCGCTCCGAATGGGCATCTCAACGCTGATCCGAGCGTCGCTTGTCGGGTACGCGTTGATGCCGTCGTCCGTCGCCTTCCAGCCGCGGGGGAGATCCACCTGGCCAAGCCCGAACCCGACGACAGTCGGGCTCTCGGCGTACGCGACACGGCCATGGTGCTCTGCCGCGACGGTCGCGAGGTTCTCCACCGTTGTGCAGTTCGGCACGGCCGTGGGGCGGCCGTCGAGACCGAGTCCAAGGTGGCGGTATACCGCCACCCCCGCGGGGTTCTTCTCCCAGATCTCATAGAGCCTGCTGCTCCACACGCGGTGGAACGACGACGGCGGCCGGCTGACGAGCGGGCCCGTGCTGCGCACGATCGTGCGGTACCGCAGGACGAGTCCGCCGTTGTGAACAGTATCGAGGTCGACGTTCGGCACGAGCCAGGTGAACTGCAGGTCGTGCATGAAGTGCTCGGCGTAGTACCACTCGTAGCCGAGGATCAACGCGGGTCCCTTCCCCGCGAGGAGAGGACCGAGCCTCTGCTGCTCAGCGAGTTGCGGGTGCGGAGCAAGCCGAACAGAGCTGTAGGCAAGCCCGTTCGACCAGAGAACCCCTCCCGTGATGAGCACCGCTCCCGCGACCGCGAGGCGCTCCCACGCGCGACGATCGAAGAAGGTCTGGAGGCCGACCGCTGCTGCTGCCAGGAAGCCGGGGGAGGCTGTCGCGAGCGCCTTTGCCGACGTCCACGCTGAGCCGCCGAACACCTTGTTCAGGATGATCCCACCGACGCAGATGAGGATGTAGGCGGGCAGCGCAAACAGCTGTTTCCGCGAGGAGCGGACGATCCCGATGGTCGAGGCCACGAGGATGATGGTGATCAGTAGGGCCGTAGGCCACATCGTGGCTGGCCGATTGCGAAAGTCGCCGACCGGCCAGACCCCGAAGATCTGGAGGTCGCTGAGCGGATGGAAAAGGGTGCTGCCAAGCGCATCGCTTGACTTGGTCGGCGTCGTGAGGACGCCGCTCGCTGAACGGAAGAACGCGTTCATCGTGAGCAGCGCCGGGATCGCGAGCACCGCGAGGACCCCGATGAGGTAGGCGGTTCGCTGCGCGAAGGCGCGCAGGCTCATCGTGCGCGCAAGTAGGAGGAGCGGCGCCGCCGCCGGGAGAAGCCAGATTGCCGAGCCGACCGTGAGCACCGAGATCACCGAGGCCGCCACGACCATCACCGGAACGAGATCGCGATAGCTCGGCGTGGATCGGCGGATTCGCTCGACGAGGACCGCAAGCATCACGAGCAACGGAGCGGTCACGACCTCCTTGACCGAGCCGATCAGCGAGTAGCCGACGAGGAGCGCCGGCTGCGCAGCGACGACGACCGAGGCGGCTCGCAGACGGGGCGAGCGCGTCAGCCCGAGCAGGAGCATCCAGAGGCAGGAGACGAGGAGGGCAGCCTGGAACGCGAGGTACGGCTGGTAGACCCACGCAACGTCCTGCCCGATGACCGTCTTTCCAACGCCGAGTGGCATGAGCGCTCCGACCGGGTACCCGGAGTTCATGTAGGCGCTCACGACGTACTCGTAGGCCGAGCGCGGCAGCCCGTTCGCGTCGAGGCCCTGACCGAAGTGGAACATGCTGGTGCTGCGGCCGTGCGCGAACACGTGGTCGATCAGCGTGAACCAGTTTGCGGTGTCGTCGAGCGTCGCGTAACCGGCGAACGTCGACCCGCCCGAGAGGAGAACGGGGGCCGCGAGTACGAGGAACGCCACGACCATCGCGGCGCTGAGCCAGCGGTCGAGCGTGAACCTGCGGTGCCGACCGACCGCGTAGCCGAGAACGACGGTGCCGAGCACGAGAGGGACGATCAACCTCGCCGTCGTCCCCTTCAACGTCATCAGGTTGGCCTCGGTGATGATCCCGGCGAACCCGATCGGCAGCAGCAACGGGCCTGGCAGGTGCTTTCCGGAGAGAGCCTCGATCAGCAGTCCAGCTCCGAGTGAGAGGACGCACAGAAGCGCTGGAAAGGCGAGCCACTGGATCAGAAGGTTCATCACGTCACGCTGGAGGCTCGAAGGTGGATCCGCGGAGGAGAGGTGTCACGCGTGGCCGTCTGCGAGTCTAGCTACATGCATCCGCAAACACCGATCCGTGACCCCGCGCTGCGAGCCCAGAGGTGGCCGCTGTGAGAGCTGTCGTGCAGCGTGTGGCGCATGCGCGTGTGACGCCTGGCGGTCAAGTCGGCCACGGTGCCTGCGTGCGCCTCGGCGTTGCCCGGGGTGATCAGATCGTGACCGCCGAGCGTCTCGCCATGAAGATTGCGAAGCTCCGTATCTTCGGCGGGGCAGACGGCCGGTTCGACAGGTCGGTGCTCGACGTTGGCGGTTCGGCGCTCGTCGTGTCGCAGTTCGCGCTGATCGCCGACACGCGCCGCGGGTCCAGGGTGTGACGGTGGAGACGGGCGTCTTCGGTGCCCACATGATCGTGGAGATCACAAACGATGGGCCGGTCACGATCGTGCTCGACGGTTGAGGAGCGGGCTCATGAGAGCCGATCTCATAGATCGAGCACCCTCGATTCATAGCCGCTGCTCAAAGGGTGCCGTTTGCTACCCTTGTGAAACCACATTTCGGGCTGGTCGAAATGGGCGCGAGGCGCCCATTTTTTATGACTTGACTTCAATGGCCAAGATTCACGACAAGGAGAAGAAGCTGTACCGCGAGGTGTCCCGTTCCGTCATGAACGCAGTTCCGGGTGTCGACGTGCTTGCCGTCGAGCTCACTGGAAGCGAGCGTTTCTGCGTCTTCATCGACCACCCGGCCGGTGTTGACCACGCGCTCTGCGAGCGCGTCTCGACGGTTCTGCAGCCCTACCTCGAGGAGTACGGCGTCGAGGTGTCGTCGCCCGGAATCGAACGGCCGCTCCGCACCCGTGCGCACTTCGAGCGGGCAGTGGGGCAGGCGGTTCGGGGGAAGACCGAGCAGAGCCGTTTTCGCGGTGATGTCGTCGCCGCCGGCGAGAGCTCGTTTCAGCTGCTCAACGTGACCGGCGATCCGGTCGACATACCGTACGACGCCATCGTGCGGGCCAATCTGATCGACGAAGGGACGGAGACGCGATGAGCCAGGAGATCGTTGACGCCGTGCGCGAGATCGAGCGCGAGAAGGGAATCGAGACGGGAACCCTCGTCGCGGCTCTCGAGGACGCGCTGCTTGCTGCGTACAAGAAGACGCCAGGAGCGTCACGTCACGCGACCGTGGAGCTCGATGACGCCGGAGACTTCAAGGTCTTCGCGATCGAACTACCTGAGGATCTCGAGGTGCGGCTGCTCGAGGAGGCCCGCGAACATGCACTCGACGAGCTCGAACGGATCGAGGAGGAGACCGGGGAGAAGAATCACACGCTCCTCGCAGACGACGACCTTGACATCGACTGGGCGCAGGTGCCCGAAGAGCTGATGAAGCGCGAGGACGTCACACCCGACAACTTTGGTCGTATCGCCGCGCAGACCGCGAAGCAGGTCATCCTGCAGCGCATCCGTGAGGCCGAGCGCGCGATGATGTACGACGAGTACATCGACCGCGTCGGTGAGGTCGTGACCGGCATCGTGCAGCAGGCTGGCGACCGCAACAACGTCCTGGTCGACCTCGGCAAGGTCGAGGCGCTTCTGCCTCGCTCCGAGCAGGTCGACGGCGAGCGGTACGAGCAGGGCTCCCGGATCAAGGCGGTCATCACCGAGGTTCGAACCGGCACGAAGGGACCGCAGGTCATCCTCTCGCGCCGTGATCCCGAGCTGATCAAGACACTGTTCGAGCTCGAGGTGCCCGAGATCGCAGACGGTCTCGTCGAGATCCGCGGAGTCGCCCGTGAACCGGGCTACCGCTCGAAGATCGCCGTCGAGTCCCACACCCAGGGCGTCGACCCGGTCGGCGCCTGCGTCGGCCCGCGTGGTTCGCGCGTGCGCATGGTTGTGTCGGAGCTCCGCGGTGAGAAGATCGACATCATCCCGTGGAATCCGGAGCCTGCCCGGTTCGTTGCGAAGGCTCTCTCGCCGGCCCGTGTTCGCGAGGTCTACCTCGACGACGAGAACCGCGAGGCAACCGTTGTCGTCCCGGACGACCAGCTCGCTCTTGCGATTGGCAAGGAAGGCATGAACGCGCGTCTGGCTCATCGCCTGACCGGCTGGAAGATCGACATCGTCAGCGACACCGAGTTCGCCCAGCAGGAGCAGACAGCAGCCTACGGCGGCGGCGAAGAGGGTCAGGAGAGCGACGTCTCGGGCCGGTGTGGTGCCGTTCTCTCGAACGGCAAGCGCTGCCCGAACGCGTCGCTCGAGGGCTCGAAGTACTGCGGCGTCGCGGCCCATCAGGAACTTGCGCTCCACGAGTCCGACGACGAGGCGAACATGATCGTCACGGAGTCGGAGCCGGAACTTGAGGCGCTCGCGGATACGGCCGAGTCCGCGCCGGTCAGCGAGAACGGCGACTCACTCGGTGAGTCCACCGGCGTCTTCGCGGCAGGGCCGGGAGATGCACCTGTGGCTGGCACTGACGAGACGCTCGAGTCTGGCGGTGCCCCGCTGGAGCGCGTCGAGGAGGATCCGCATCACGGGATTCCGCTCGAGATCGTGCCCCCGGCCGACGAGGTCGACGGCAACGAGTAGCGTTCCGATCCGGAAGTGCGCTGGCTGTGGTCGCTGCGCTCCCCAGGGGGAGCTCCAGCGCTTTCACAGCGAGGCGGACGTCCTCGTCCCGGGCCCAGGGTCCGGGCGAGGCGTCTACACCTGCCGGAGAGTTGCGTGTTTTGAACGCGCACGTGCCAAGCGTGCGTTCAACAGAATCCTTCATCAATCCGTCCGTGTCGACCCAGAACTGACACGGCTCTACACTTGAGGTTGCATGCCAGGCGGAAGACCGATCAGACCTAGAGGAGGCGGAGGCCCGGGAAACCGGAAGCGCCGCGTTGTCATCGAAGGCGGAGGCGGGCGCCCCGGCGCCGGCCAGCGTCAACGCCCCGGCGACCGCTCGGTCGTGCAGGCACCGCGGACACCGCGCGACATCGCGCCGCCCTCGGGTCCCGTCAGCGTCGAGTCCGGCGTGACGGTGCAGAACTTCTCGCAGGCTCTTGGCACACCGATGAGCGACATCCTCAAGCTCCTGATGGGGCTCGGAACGCTCAAGACAGCGACGCAGTCGCTGACCGATGAAGAGGTCGAGCTGATCGCAGCCGAGCTCAAGCGCGAGGTCACCGTCAAGCACACCGGTGACGAGGAAGAGGAGCCGGAGACCTACGAGGACGCCGACGAGCTGCTCAAGGATCGCCCGCCTGTCGTGACCATCATGGGTCACGTCGACCACGGTAAAACCACGTTGCTCGACGCGATTCGCAAGACTTCGGTGGTTGAGACCGAGGCCGGCGGCATCACTCAGCACATCGGGGCGTACCAGGTTGAGGTCGGCGACCGCAAGGTCACGTTCCTCGACACCCCGGGCCACGAGGCGTTCACCGCCATGCGCGCCCGCGGGGCGAAGGTCACCGACATCGCCGTCCTTGTCGTCGCGGCCGACGACAGCGTCATGCCGCAGACACTCGAGTCGATCTCGCACGCGCGGGCGGCCGGAGTGCCGATCGTCGTCGCGGTCAACAAGATCGACCTTCCCGACGCCAACCCTGATCGTGTTCTCTCCGACCTCGCAAACCAGGGTCTCCAGCCCGAGGAGTGGGGCGGGACGACGCAGGTGGCGCGGGTCTCCGCCAAGGCACGGACAGGGCTTGACGACCTGCTCGAGCGCATCCTGCTCGTCGCCGACGCAGAGCTGATTCTCAAGGCGAATCCGACAGCCGAGGCCTCGGGTCCGATCATCGAGTCACGGCTTGATGTCGGCCGCGGCACCGTCGCGACCATGCTTGTCCATCGCGGCACCATCCGGGTCGGCGACGCAATCGTCGCCGGCGATGCCTGGGGCCGTGTGCGCGCGCTGTACGACTACCGCGAGCGGAAGATCGACGAGGCAGGCCCGGGCGACCCGGTCGAGATCCTCGGGTTCGACAAGCCGCCGCCGGCAGGTGAGTTCGCCCACGTCGTCGAGAACGACCGCCGGGCGCGTGAGCTCGCGCAGCAGCGCGGTGAGCGCCTCCGTCGCGAGGTGCTCGCGAAGCAGTCGAGCCGCGGCGTGTCTCTCGAGCACCTCTTCGAGCGGCTGCAGGCCGGCGGCGTCGCCGACCTCAACATCGTCCTCAAGGGTGACGTGCAGGGCTCGGTCGAGGCGATCGTCGGAGAGCTCAACAAGATCGACCACGCCGAGGTGCGGGTGAACGTGATCCACACTGGCGTCGGGGGGATCACCGAGAACGACATCAACCTTGCCGCGGCCTCGAACGCGATGGTCGTCGGCTTCAACGTGCGTCCCTCGACGGAGGCACGGCAGTTGGCCGAGCGTCAGGGCATCGAGATCCGGCAGTACCGCGTGATCTACAAGCTCACCGAGGAGATCGAGCAGGCGCTTGTCGGCATGCTCGCCCCGGTGGAGACCGAGGCTGTCATCGGCGAGGTCGAGGTTCGTGCGCTCTTCAAGGCCTCGCGTGTCGGCACGATCGCGGGCTGCATGGTCACGAGCGGAATCGTGCGGCGAAACGCAAGCGTCCGGATCTTCCGCGACGGTGCACGGATCCACGAGACCACCGTGTCCGCGCTCAAGCGCTTCAAGGACGATGCGCGCGAGGTGGCTGAGGGCTTTGAATGCGGCGTCCTACTCGAGGGCTTCAACGACCTCCGCGAAGGCGACATCTTCGAGGTCTACGAGACACGGGAGGTCGAGCGCACCTCGCTCGACGAGGCTCCCACCGCCGAGTCCTGAGTTCCGGGTCCGTCGCAATCTTCGATCTCCCCGGGCGAGTAGCGTTGCGTCATGTCTGAACGCATGCGCCGGGTCAACGAGGCCGTTCGGGTGATCGTGGCGGAGACCGTCGGGAACCTCAAGGATCCTCGTATCGGCCTCGTGACGGTGACCGGAGTTACGGTCTCACCGGATCTCCGCGAAGCGCGGATCTACGTGTCTGTCTTCGGAAACGCGAAGAAGCAGAAGGCCACCCTCGAGGGGCTCGAGTCGGCCCACGGGGTTGTGCAGCGGCAGCTCGCCAAGGAGCTGCGGATGAAAAGGACGCCCCAGGTGACCTTCGCATACGATCCCTCCGTCGAGCACGGCGTGCGCATGACGAAGCTGATCGACGAGCTCGCCCCTGACGAACCCGATGATGGAGAACATGGCGACGACGCTGAATGACTTCGACGCGGTCGTGGACGCATTGCGCGCCCACGACAAGCTCCTCGTAGTCACCCACGAGAACCCTGATGGCGACGCGCTGGGATCGATGCTCGGAGTCGCTCTCGGCCTGCGTCTCCTCGGGAAGGATGCGGTCACCTACCTGAGTGGCGAGACCCCACTGCCGGCCGAGCTCGCCTTTCTTCCGCTCGGCGAGATCGTCCGTGAGCTTCCGGCCGACCTCTCGGAGCGGCTGCTACTGGCTGTCGACTGCGCGAACGAGCGCAGGATCGGTCCGGACGTCGGGATCCTGACACTCGCGACGTCGGTCGTCGACGTCGATCACCATCACGACAACAGCCGCTTCGGCTCGGCCAACCTGATCGTCCCCGACGCGTCGTCGACCGCAGAGATCGTCTCCGACCTGCTTGCAGCACTCGATGTAACGCTCACACCGGAGATTGCAGAGGCGCTGTACGTCGGCCTCGTGACCGATACCGGCCGTTTCCAGTACTCGAACACGACCCCGAAGGCTCTCCGACTGGCCGCCACCCTCGTTGAGGCCGGCGCCGATGTTCACGGGATCTTTCAGCAGGTCTACGAGACAGTCCAGTTCGCAAAGCTGAAGCTGCTCGCACGCGCGCTCGAGAGTGCGCAGCTGTACGACGGCGGCCGCTTCCTCGTCGCGAACCTCGACAAGTCGGACTTCGTCGAGGCCTGCGCAGAGGAGCCGTACTCCGAGGGGATCATCGACTACCTCCGCGCGGCCGAGGGTGCCGAGCTCGTTGCGTTGATCCGCGAGCCTCCTACGGCGAACGGGCCGACCCGACGGATCTCTCTCCGTTCGAGCATGGACGAGATCGACGTGTCAGCGATCGCCCGTGAGGCCGGTGGCGGCGGACATCGCCAGGCCGCCGGTTTCTCGAGCGAGGACACCGTCGAGGGGATCGTTGAGTTCATCCGTTCGTCGTTTGCCGCGGCCGTCGGGAGCGACGGAGCTGCGCATGCCCCCGCGCGCGCCTAGACCCATCGGGGTCGCTCTGCTCGACAAGCCTGCGGGCCCGTCCTCCTTCGCGCTCGTGTCGGAGTTCCGTCGCCGTACAGGCGCACGGACAGGTCACGCGGGAACTCTCGACCCGTTCGCCACCGGCCTGCTGGTGCTCCTCTCGGGGATTGCTACCAAGCTCGTCCCGTGCTTTGTCGGTCTCGACAAGCGTTACGTCACCGACGTCGATCTGACCTCGACGACATCGACCGGCGACCCCGAGGGTGAGGTGCTCGAAACCCACGCTCCCCTCTCGCACCAGGCGCTCGAGGAGGCCGTTGCAGGCCTGCGCGGCGAAGTCGAGCTACGCATTCCCGCGGCCTCAGCCGTCAAGATCGGTGGCGAGCGTGCCTATCGGCTCGCGCGGCAGGGAACCGTCGTGGAGATGCCGATGCGCCGGTCGAGAGTGCACACGCTCGAGATCGTTGAATACGGCGGTGACAGTGTCCGCCTTGCGCTGCACGTCGGATCGGGGACGTACGTTCGCTCGATTGCCGAGGCACTTGGCGGTCACTGCCGTACGCTGCGACGAACGGCAGTTGGCCCGTTTAGCGTGGACGAGGCCGATCCCGCGCGGCTGCACCCGATCGGGGAGATGCTCGCCCGGCTTCCGGGTGAGGCGCTCGAGCGCGTGCCCGCTGACGTCCGTGACCGCGTTCTCGAGTTCGACGCTGCCGAGGTGGCGCTCTGAACGTCGCCCACGCACCTGGCGAGCTCGAGCGACGGCCACGCGCCGTTGCGATCGGCACCTTCGACGGGGTGCATGCAGGGCACCGGGCTGTCGTTCAGGCGGCGCTCGCTGCCGGTGACACGCCAACCGTCGTCACCTTCGACCCGCATCCGCGCGAGGTGCTCGGCTACCGGGTAGCGGGTCTTGCGACGCTCGAACGGCGGCTGGAGCTTCTCGCCGAGCTCGGGGTGGAGGACACGCTCGTTGTCGAGTTCACACCTGCGGTCGCCGAGCTGCCGCCGGCGGAGTTCGCACGGGAGTACCTCATCGCGATCGGGGCCAAGCAGGTGATCGCGGGCGAGACGTTTCGGTTTGGGCATCGCCGCTCCGGCGACTTCGCCCTCCTCGAGGAGCTCGGGCTCAACCCGCAGATCGTGCCGCTCGTCGAGGGTGTGTCGTCGTCGCAGATCCGCCATCTCATCGGCGCTGGCGACGTCCGCGCTGCGGCGCCGCTCCTCGGCCGTCCCGTTACGGTCGAGGGTCTCGTGGTCACAGGCGATGCGCGGGGCGGGACGCTTGGCTTTCCGACCGCCAACCTTCGCGCTGACCCGGCGCTCGTCGTTCCCGCACACGGCATCTACGCGGGCATGGCGCGAGGGCGCCGCGCGGCGGTCTCGATCGGCGTCAATCCGCACTACGGCGGCGCCGAGCAGCGAATCGAAACGTTCCTTCTCGACTTCGAGGGTGACCTCTACGGCGAGCGGCTCGTTGTCGAGCTCTGGGACAGGCTCAGGGACGAGGCGGTCTTCGAGTCCGAGGCCGAGCTTGTCGCCCAGATCGCCCGCGATGTCGAGGCGACGAGGGCGGCCGTTTCACCCTGTTAGACCCGCCGGAGCGCAGAGTGGCTGCTCTTGGTACCCTTTCAGCGACCGCAACCCGGCCGTGCGCGTCTCTTCCTTCGCGGCGTCTGCTGGGTCACCGGTGACTCACTAACGAGGAGGACACATGGCCCTCACCAAGGAAGCAAAGCAGCAGTCGTACGCGAAGTTCGGAAAGCACGAGACGGATACCGGTTCGCCGGAGGTCCAGATCGCGATGCTGACCGACCGGATCAACGGCCTGACGGACCACCTGCGGACGCACGCGAAAGATCACTACTCGCGTCGCGGTCTGCTGAAGCTTGTCGGACGTCGTCGCCGGTTCCTGACGTACCTGCAGAAGAAGAATCTCGAGGGCTATCGCGCCCTCATCAAAGAGCTAGGCCTTCGGCGCTAGCTCCCTATTGCCCCGGGAGGGTGGAGGTTTGAGCGAACTCCGGGGCACCGGGGTTGACTCAAACCGCCGCCCTCCACCCAAGCAGAGTGGAGGAATTCGAAAGATGAGCATTATCGAGGGTGAGCCGCAAGCGGCCCCCGTACTGGTGACCGTCGAGGTTGGCGGCAAGGAGATCACGTTCCAGACCGGCAAGCTCGCAAAGCAGGCCGACGGTGCCGTGGTCGTTCGCTCCGGCGACACGATGGTTCTCGCGACGGCGCAGGGCCGGACGGAAGGCCGCGAAGGCGCGGACTTCTTCCCCCTGACGATCGACGTCGAGGAGCGGGCCTACGCCGCGGGCAAGATTCCCGGCGGCTTCTTCAAGCGTGAAGGCCGTCCCACCGAGCGGGCGATCCTGACCGCGCGGATGATCGACCGCCCGATCCGGCCGCTGTGGCCGAAGGGGTACAAGAACGAGGTGCAGTGCATCGCGACGGTGCTCTCGGCCGACATGATCACGTCGCACGACATCCTGGCAATCAACGGGATCTCGGCAGCACTGATGATCTCGCCGATGCCGTTCCTCGGCCCGATCGGCGCCGTTCGGATCAGCCTGCTCGACGGCGACTTCGTCGTCAATCCGACGCTCCAGGAGTCGGAGCTGGACTCGGGTCTCGACCTGATCGTCGTGGGGACGAAGGAAGGCCTGACGATGGTCGAAGCCGGTGCCGATCAGGTGCCCGAGGCTCGGCTGCTCGAGGCGCTCGATCTCGCCCAGCGTGAGATCGTCAAGCTCTGCGAGGCCCAGGAGGAGCTGCAGGCGAAGGCCGGCAAGCCCAAGTGGATCGACGCGAAGGTCACCGATGCGATCGACGCCAAGTACGGCGACGAGATTGTGGCGAGCCTGAACGCCAAGGGCATCACCGCCGGTGGCGCGATCGTCGACGACATCCTCGTCCGCGAGGCCGGGTCGATCACGATGACCTCGACCGAGGCGGACGTCGTCAAGGAGCTTCAGACACGGATGTCGCTCGCCGTCGTGCTCGAGAAGAAGCGCACAGCCGCGATCAACGCTCCGGTTCGTGAGCAGTTCGAGGCTGACCTGCGAGCTCTCACCGAGGCCGAGAAGGACTCGAAGGAGCTCAAGTCGGCGAAGCAGTCGCTGCTCTACGACCGCATCATCGAGACCGTCACGCTGCCGTTCCCCGGTGGCGGCGACAATCCGTCCGCCAGGGACTCGATGACGAAGGGCTATATCAAGGGTGCCTGCGGCGCGATCTACAAGGACCTCGTCCGGAAGAAGATCGCCGTCGACAAGCGGCGTCCCGACGGCCGTTCCGAGGAGGAGATCCGTCCGATCACCTGCGAGGTCACCGTCAGCCCGCGGACGCACGGCTCCGGCCTGTTCACCCGCGGTCAGACGCAGATCATGACGCTCGTCACGCTTGGCACCGCCAAGGAAGGCCAGCGGATCGACGACCTGTCGCTCGAGAAGGACCGTCGCTACATGCATCACTACAACTTCCCGCCGTACTCGGTCGGGGAGACGGGGCGCATGGTCGGTCCGAAGCGGCGTGACATCGGTCACGGTGCACTCGCCCAGCGGGCCCTTCAGGCCGTCATTCCGGATGCAGCCGACTTCCCGTACACGATGCGGGTCGTCTCCGAGACGCTCGAGTCGAACGGCTCGTCGTCGATGGGCTCGGTCTGCGGCTCGACGCTCGCCCTGATGGATGCCGGCGTGCCGATCAAGGCGCCGGTCTCCGGTATCGCGATGGGCCTTGTCAAGGAGGGCGACGACTACGTCATCCTCACTGACATCCAGGGCGCCGAAGATCACCTCGGTGACATGGACTTCAAGGTCGCCGGTACCCGTGACGGGATCACCGCGCTCCAGATGGACATCAAGATCACGGGTGTCTCACGGGAGATCATGCAGCGGGCACTCGCTCAGGCCAAGTCGGCCCGCGAGGCGATCCTCGACCGCATGCTCGGCACGATCGCCGAGCCGCGGGCGGAGCTCGCAAGCCACGCACCGCGGATCTCGACGGTGCAGATCAACCCCGAGTACATCGGCATGGTCATCGGCAAGGGTGGCGAGACGATCCGCTCGCTCGAGGCCGACTACGACGTGCAGATCGACATCGAGGAGGACGGGACGATTCACGTCTACGCAACCTCGGGCGAGAACGGCGAGGCTGCAATCTCGGCGATCACCGCGCTCACCAAGGACCCGGAGGTCGGCGACGAGTTCACCGGCAAGGTCGTCAAGACGACCGACTTCGGCGCGTTCATCGAGCTGAAGAAGGGTACGGACGGGCTGCTGCACGTCTCCAACGTGGGCCCGGGTCGGGTCGCGCATATCGAGGACGTGCTGGCTCGTGGCGACGTGGTCGAGGTCGTCGTGCAGGAGGTGGACAAGGCTCGTGGCCGGATCGGTCTCAAGCTTGTCCGCAAGCACGAGGGCGGCGGCTTCGTCTCTCCCGAGGAGCTCGTCGAGCGGGCGAAGGATGCCCCGCCGCGCGAGCCTCGCGAGGAGCGCCCGCGTGGCGGCGATCGTGGAGGCCGCAGCGGCGGCTCCCGCGGCCCGCGTCGCGACTAGCGCAGCGCTGTAGGAATGGAAGGGGGAGAGGCGGCTACGGCCGCCTCTCCCGTTTCTCCGCCTGGTCGCGCCGTCTGCGGCTCGCCCGCATACGATGAGCCCGTGCAGAGTTGGGTTCTCAGCGAGCTGGACTCGGGCGAACGGATCGTCTCCGAGCGGCTTGACCACGTCCGGTCAGCGGCTGTCGGCTTCTGGATCGGCGCCGGATCGCGCGACGAGACGGACGCCAAGGCGGGGATCTCGCACTTCATCGAGCACCTGCTCTTCAAGGGGACGGCGCGCTACAGCGCTCTCGAGATCGCCGAGATCTTCGACGAGCTCGGTGGTGAGCTAAACGCAGCGACCTCTCGGGAGCACACGCTTGTCTACGCGCGGATCCCGGAGAACCACCTCGCTACGGCGGTCGACGTGATGAGCGACATGGTCTTCGCACCGCACTTCGACGACCTTGATGCCGAGCGCGATGTCGTGCTCGAGGAGATCGCGATGTACGACGACGCGCCGCAGGATCTGGTGCACGATCTGATCGGCGAGGCGGTCTTCGGCACACACGCGCTCGGGCGGCCGGTGATCGGGACCGCGGAGGTGATCTCGACGGTCACCAGGCGGACGATCCGGGCGTACCACCAGGCCTTCTACACCCCCGGGAACATCGTCGTTGCGGCGGCCGGGAACGTGGATCACGACGAGCTCGCCGATCTCGTCGAGGCGGGCGTCGCCCGCCGAACGCACTCCGGTGACGGCAAACCGCGTGTGCGTCCGCTCCTCACGCGCCCGCCGCGGCCGAGCGTCCGTTTTCAGGCGAAGGACACCGAGCAGTACCACGTGTGTCTGGCGGCACCCGGGATCTCTCGCTCCGACCGCCGGCGCTTCGCCGCCTCGGTGCTCGACGCGATTCTCGGTGGCTCGGCGTCGTCACGCCTGTTCCAGGAGATCCGCGAGAAGCGCGGCATGGCGTACTCCGTGTACAGTTTTGCCTCGCAGTACTCAGACACCGGCCAGATCGGGGTGTATCTCGGCACCCGGGAGGAGAACCTCACCGAAGCACTTGCAATCGCCGCCGACCAGATCGCGGACGTCGCTGCGGGCAACCTCTCGGCGCGGGAGCTGACGCGGGCCAAGGAGAACCTGAAGGGGCGGCTGCTCATCTCGATGGAGTCGACGTCGACGCGGATGAACCGTCTCGGCAAGTCGGTCGTCACCGACGCGGAGATCCTCTCGCTCGACCGGCTGATCGCAGAGATCGACGCGGTTGAGGCGGAGATGGTGTGCGACCTGGCGGCAACGCTGCTCGCTCCCGAGCGCCTCTCGGCCGCCGGGATCGGCCCGGACGAGGCGACGTTCCTGAAGGCCATCGAGGCGATCGCACCGGCGTCTGCGAGGGCGGCGTGAGAGTTCTCTTCAACGGCTGGAGCCCGCCGTCGCCACAGACCGGCAAGGTCGCGGCAGCTGTTGGTCCCGCACTTGAGGCTGCCGGCCACGTGCTCGTCGCGGACGAGGCCTCCGCCGAGGTGATGCTCGACTTCACCGCGCCGTCGATCGCGGAGGCGAACGTGCTCCGAGCGCTCGACGCCGGACTGCCCTGTGTCGTCGGGACGACGGGGTGGGAGATGACGAGGGCCGATGCTCGCGCCCGCGAGGTTGGCCTGGCGGTGTTCTTCGCTCCCAACTTCGCGATCGGCGCGGTGCTGATGATGCGCTTCGCGGCCGAGGCGTCCCGGTACGTCGAGTCGGCGGCGATCGTCGAGCTCCACCACGAGACCAAGGTTGACGCGCCGTCCGGAACGGCACTAGCGACGGCGGCGGCCATGCAGGGGGAGGTTCCGATTCACTCCGTCCGGCTCCCCGGCCTCGTTGCGCACCAGGAGGTCATCCTCGGTGGCGGCGGCGAGACCCTGACGATCCGTCATGACACGACCTCCCGGGACGCATTCGTCCCCGGCGTGCTGCTCGCGCTCTCGAAGGTCGCCGGGCTCCCGCCGGGGCTCACCGTCGGCCTCGACCAGCTGCTCTGAGCACGCTCGTCGAGGACACCGTGCGCGTGGGCGAGCTCGTGCTCTCGCTCCTTCGACCGGGCGACCCGGACGCCCTGATCGACGAGAGTCTCTTCGCGGACGACGAGTTCATGCCGTACTGGGCGCAGCTCTGGCCCTCGGCGTCCGTGTTGGCGTCCGTGTTGCCGTACCGGCTCGACGGGCTACGCGTTGTAGAGCTCGGCTGCGGACTTGGAGTTCCGTCGCTCGTCGCGGCGTCGCGCGGCGGCGATGTCGTTGCAACAGACTGGGCAGCTGACGCGATCGCGCTGCTGGAGACCAACGCGGAGCGAAACGGGCTCGCCGTGACCGCGCTGCGCGCCGACTGGCGTGCCTTCGAAGGGGCCTTCGATCTCGTCCTCGCCTCCGATGTTCTCTACGAGGCTCGGAACGTCGACCCGCTGCTCGAGCTTCTGCCTCAGCTCTCCCGAGACGTGCTGATCGCCGATCCAGGAAGACCAGCTGCCGCCGGCTTCTTCGAACGCGCCGCCGGGCCATGGCATGTCGAGGAGCAATGCCCGGGCGCTTACCGTCTGACCGCACGCTGAGGCGTCCCGCTGCGCGTCCGGATGGGCGCTCGCGGGCACCCGCCAGGCGCGGCATGCCGTGATCTACGATTGCCCGATGCTCGGAGGCGTTCTCACCGCGATTGCTACTCCCTTCCGGGATGACACGTCGGTCGACTACGAGGCGTTCCAGCGGCTTGCGGTGCATCTGGTCGAGAACGGCTCCGACGGGATCGTCGTCGCCGGTACGACGGGGGAGGCGCCGACGCTCACCGACCCCGAGAGGCTCGATCTGATCAAGGCCGCGATCGAGGCTGTGGGAAGCCGCGCCACCGTCGTCGCGGGCACCGGGACGAACGACACGCTTCACTCGGTTCACATCACCGAGCAGGCGCATGAGCTCGGCGCGGACGGCTTCCTGATCGTGACGCCGTACTACAACAAGCCGCCACAGCGCGGTATCGTCGCGCACTTCGAAGCGGTCGCGAAGGCGAGCGACCGGCCGATCATCGTCTACAACATCCCGGCACGCGTGATCGTGAATATCGAGCCCGAGACGATCTCACGGCTTGCCGAGATCCCGTCCGTGCGTGCGGTGAAGCAGGCGCTCGACGATCTCGACCAGGCGCGGCACGTGCTCGCCTGCGGCCTCGATCTGTACGCAGGCGACGACAACCTCGTGCAGCCATTTCTTGAGCTCGGAGGGCGAGGCGGGATCTGCGTACACACGCACCTCGTCGGGCCGAGGGTCGCGGAGCAGGTTCGTGCGATGGCCGAGGGCGATCTCGAGCTGGCGCGGTCGATCGATCGCGCCCTTGAGCCCGCCTACGAGCTCTTGCGGATCACGACGAATCCGATTCCGATCAAGGCGGCGCTGAGCCTTCTCGGGCTTCCTGCCGGGGTATTCAGGCTTCCGCTCGTTCCGCCGACCGCGGAGGAGCTTGCCGCGGTGCGTGACTGTTTGACTCGACTCGAGCTGCTCTAACGTCAGCCGGCAGACGGCGTGAGGCTCTGCGCGCCGAGCACCGAGGGCTCCTCACGGTAGATCCGCTCGAGGGCTGCGACGACCCGTGAGCAGAACTGTGTCCCCTCGTGGGCGCGGATCTCGTCGAGGGCGGCCGCTGGGCGGCGGGCGGCCCGGTAGGGCCGATCGGATGTGAGCGCGTCGTAGGCGTCGGCGACGAGAACGATGCGGGCGGGGAGGGGGATCTCCTCGCTTCGGAGCGCGTCGGGGTACCCGAACCCGTCCATGCGCTCGTGGGACGATCGCGCGATCTGGATCACGATGGGATCAAGGTCGACCTCGGAGAGGATGAACTCGGAGATGACAGGGTGTTGCTTGATCACCGCCCACTCGTCGTCGTTGAGCGGCCCGGGCTTGTGGAGGATGATCTCGGGAATCCCGATCTTGCCGATGTCGTGCAGGAGTGCGCCGATCTCGATCGCGTCGAGGTCGGCGCCGACGTACCCGAGCCTCTTGGCGAGCGCGACGGCGACGGATGAGACGCGTTCGGTGTGCCCGCCGGTGTAGTGATCCTTCGCCTCCATCGAGCGGGAGAGCGCGGCGATCGTCGCGAGGTGCTTCTTGCGCACCTGTTCGGCGAGCAGGGTCGATTCGAGGGCTGTCGCAAGCTGCGGCTCGATCGCGTCACGCAGGCGATTCCACCGGTCGATGTCGCCACCCTCCACCGAGAGGCGGCCGACGGCGCGCCCGCTGGCTTCGAGCACCACGCCCTTTGCGCCTTCTGTGCCGAGGGTGACGGAGACCCGGGCGCCGACCAGCTGCTCGATGGTGCGCTGCGCGTACCACGCGAGCGCCTGAGCATCCGGAGCCTGGACGGAGAGACCCGCAGCGAACTCGAAGAGGTCACGGAGGTCAGCGTTGGCAAGGAGGAGCTCGTCATTCGTTCGTTCCACCTCAGCGACCGATGCGCGCGTCTTGTCGATGTACTGCTGCACTGAGACGATCAGGAGCGCGGGTGGCAACGCAAACGCGAGAAGCCCGACGAGACCCACCTTCTGGTACGCGATGGTCGACGCGAGCGCGAGTGGTCCGAACGCGAGGTAGTGGAGTGTTAGCCAGCGGAGCCGGTCGTTCCACACCTCGACGAAACCGATGCCCTGCGACAGACTCATCACGAGGGTCAGCATTCCGATGTTGATGAACCAGAAAGTCGCTGCGGCGGCCAGGGCCGGAACGAGCTGGACGACGGCCGAGCCCGACTGTGGGAACGCGTGGTAGACGCCGGCGGCGGCACCAGCCGCGACCGCGAATGTCGCGGCATTGAAGAGTGCCTTGTGCGGGCGTGAGCGCCGGCGCACGGCATGTACCGCGGCTGCGAAGATCCCGGCTGCGACACCGGCTCCGACGCCAAACGTGAAACCCGTGGCGAGGAGGGTGACGCCCGCGACGCTGATCGAGCCCTTGCCGTAGATGTCCACGGCGAGCAGCATCAGTGCGGATGTCAGGAGGAGAAAGACGGCAACGTCAAGCGGATGCGCCACCGCCGCGCGCTCGGCGTCGTGCCACGTCAGGATTGCGAAGGCCGTTGCGAGGGAGGTGACGGCACCGATCAGGACGCCGATCGCGCCTGTCTCGGAGGGAGTGCGGGGAGGAACGGCTGTCGTCGTCACGGCCGGATCAGCCCCACGCCGCAGCGTCCCACGCCGCAGCGTGATCCCACGCCGCCGCCTTGTCCCACGCTGCTGCCTTGTCCAACGTCGCGGCATCCCAGGCTGCCGCGCGGTTCCACATCGTGATGTCCCAGGCGGCTGCCTTGTCCCAGGCGGCTGCCTTGTCCCACGCCGCCGCCTTGTCCCAGGCGGCTGCCTTGTCCCATGCCGCTGCCTTGTTGGGAGCTGTCGTCACGTTCGTCGTGTCGACGAGGATGGCAGCCTGGCCGGCCCCGCTCGTCCTGGCGCTGTTGGACTTCATCCAGTCTGCCGCCGCGAGCTTCTCGTCGGCTGCGGCGTTCGCGGGCTGGTTCGCGTCGGCCCAGTACCCGGCCGCCTTGTCCCACGAGATAGCCGCCTCATCGAGGCGTTTGCTGCAGTCCTGCCAGAGGTTTGCCGCCTGGCCCGAGGACTTTGGCGTGGCGACAAGGCCGGCGGCCTTCGCGCACGAGTTCGCGGCCTCGCCGTCCTGGCTTGTCGCTGCACGTTCGGACTCAGAGGCCTGCTTGGCCGACTCGCTGCTCGACTCGGCGGCTCTGAACTCTGCCGTTCTCTCACCCGCACGACCGTAACTCGCCCACGCTAGCCCCCGATTGGCGCTTGCAGGATGAGCGGTCAGCGGCGTAGCGAGGGTGAGGTCGAGCGCGCCGGCGTCGCTACCCGCTAGGGGCCGTTCGCCCTGCGTGAGGATCCACTTGACCTGGTCGGGCGAGAGGCCAGGATGCTGGCTCAGCAGGAGCGCGGCGGCACCGGCCACCTGCGGAGCTGAGAACGACGTGCCGCTGATTCGGATGTACGTCCCGGTCGGCTCGCTCGTGACGTAGCCCGCCGGGGCGCTCCTAGCGAGCGACGAGTCGGCTGGAGCAGGTTGCCGTCCTGGGGCGACGATCTCGGGCTTCGAGATGCCGTCAAGCGTCGTTCCGAAGGACGAGAACGAGGCGAGCGTATCGTCGCCGACTGCAGCCGTGTCGTTCGTGTCGGTTGCGCCGACCGTGATCGCGTACGGATCATTGCCGGGGGCGAACTTGGCGGAGTCAGCACCGAGATTTCCGGACGAGACGACCACGATGACACCCTGGCGCCACACCTTCTCGACGGCGGTGTCGAGGGCGTTCGCGAGATAGCTCGACGGCTGCACCTGGCTCAATGAGAGGTTCACGACCCCGATCTTCTTGTCGTGCGCGTTGCGGGCGACCCAGTCGAGGCCGGCGATGACGTCACTCGTGTAGACGCCGTCGGCGCGAGCAACGTTGATCGCGTAGATCGGTGATGCGGGGGCGATGCCAATGAACCGCCCGTCCGCACTCGCTCCGGCGGCTATCCCTGCGACCGCCGTGCCATGACCGACGGCGTCCGCGCTCTGCGTCCCGTCCTGTGCCGGGAGGGTGACCTGGACGAGACGGCCTCCGAAGTCGCCGCGTGGCGTGATACCGGTGTCGATGATCGCGATGCCGACGCCGCTCCCGGCTGCACCCTGTGACCACTGCCCTGGAGCTCCGTCGATCTGCGGGTACAGCGTTGCGAGCGCGGCACCCGAAGGCCCGACCGCGATCTCCGACCCGGACGGACCCACCGGATCGTCACCGGTGATGTACTGCACGCTCTTGTTGGCAGACATCTGAACGATCTGGTCGGCAGACACCGTGGCGCTATCGCCACTAACCGAGTCGAGGGTGTCCCGCCACGTGATGCCAGTAATCCCCTTCGGGCCTTCAAGACCCGAGCCGAACACGAGAACGTGGTACCGAAGCTGAGCGTGTGTCACGGCGCCGTCGCCGCTCGTGCCGCTCACAACGGCCTGGACGAGATCGGGGTCGACGTTGGCACCCCAGGTCGGGCCGCTGCCTGCGCCGGCCGAGCCGACCGTACCGGCTAGCGCCGCGAGCGCTGCAAAGCTGGCTACCGCGCTTGTGATGGGCCTCCGCCGCATGCCTATTTCTCGCTGCGTCTCGGCTCAGCCGCAACACCCAAAAAGGTGATCTTGGGATGGCGACTCGCCCGTTGACATCACGCGGCGCGTCTACCACCCGGCAAACCTCCTGCAAAAACGCAGTTTCTGTCTGACCGCGTACTTCACCGTATGCTTGGCACTCGAATGAGTGATCAGACCCTCCGCGTGATTCCGCTCGGCGGACTCGGTGAGGTCGGCAAGAACATGACCGTCTTCGAGAACGCCGGGGAGACGCTCGTTGTTGATGCGGGCCTCGCGTTTCCACGCGACGAGCATCTCGGCGTCGACCTCGTGCTGCCGGACTTCGGGTACCTGAGCGACACCGAGGTGATCGCCGTCGCGTTGACCCATGCGCACGAGGACCACATCGGCGCACTGCCCTATCTCCTCCGCGAGGTGAAGGTCAAGCAGATCCTCGGCACGCGTCTCACGCTTGGGCTGGTGAGCTCGAAGCTCGACGAGCACGGGCTGCTGCGGGTGGCGGAGCTCAAGGAGGTCGACCCGGAGGCTGGTGTCCTGCAGGTCGGTCCGTTTGCACTCGAGTTCGTCCGCATGGCACACTCGATTCCCGATGCGGTCGGGATCGCGATCTCCACCGGCGCCGGCCTCGTCTTCCACACGGGCGACTGGAAGCTCGATCACACGCCCGTCGACGGGCTGCGAACCGATGTCGGCAAGCTCGCCGAGCTCGGCAACCGCGGCGTCGACCTCCTGCTCGGGGACTCGACGAACGCAGAGCGCTCGGGGTTCACGAAGTCGGAGCGCGTTGTCGGAGAGGCGTTCCGCCAGATCATTCCGGTGCGCCAGGGCCGCGTGCTCGTCTCGTCATTCGCGTCGAACATCCATCGGATGCAGCAGGCCATCGACGTCGCAGTCGAGTCCGGCCGGAAGGTCAGCGTGATCGGGCGCTCGATGCGGAAGAACCTGAACATCGCTCGGAGCCTCGGATACATCCAGGCTCCCGACAGCGTTCTCGTGCGCCCACAGGATCTCAACAACTACGAGCCGCACGAGCAGTTGATCATCTGTACCGGTTCCCAAGGAGAGCCGCTCTCGGCCCTCACACGGATCGCCTACAACGACCACCAGTCTGTCAGGGTCGAACGCGGCGACACCGTCATCATCTCTGCGCGCCCGGTGCCGGGTAACGAGCTTCGCGTCCACGACGCCATCAACCGGTTGACGCGGAGCGGCGCGGAGGTGCTCCATGAGGAGAACGCCGCCGTGCACGTGTCCGGCCATGCCTGCGCAGAGGAGATGCGCACGCTTCTGAGCCTGGTCAGGCCCAAGGCTGTGATGCCGATCCACGGCGAGTACCGCATGCAGGCCGCCCACGCCAAGCTGGCGCAGGACGCAGGCGTCCCCGCCTCGTCGATCCTGATCGCCGAGAACGGCGACGTCGTCGAGTTGACGAAGACCGGCGTGAAGATCGTGGACAGGGTCGAGGCGGGAATGACGTTCGTCGACGGCCTTGGCGTCGGCGACATCTCGGACGTCGCGCTCCGCGACCGACGGCACCTCTCCGAGGACGGCGTCCTGATCATCGTTGCGACGCTCTCGAACGGCTCGGCCTCGGCGCCCGAGCTGATCGCACGGGGCTTTGCCGAATCGGGCGATCTGCTGAAGGAGATGCGCCAAGAGGCACACGAGATCGTGCGGGGTCTCCTTGCCGACGACATCCGCGAGATCAAGCTGCTCCAGGAGCACCTGCATGACGGGATCGGCCAGCTGGTGTACGACCGCACCCGGCGCCGCCCGATGATCCTCCCGGTCGTCGTCGAGGTCTGACCCGATCCGTTCACGCGGGCCCCAGGTGCTCTCGTGACCGTTGATCTCACCGTCGTCGGCTCGATCAATCTCGACCTGGTGGCGCGCGTTGAACGCCTGCCTCGGGTCGGTGAGACCGTCACATCACGGACGTTCGCTCGATTCCCAGGTGGGAAGGGCGCAAACCAGGCAGTGGCGGCGGCACGGCTCGGTGCGCGCGTGTGCATGATCGGAGCCGTGGGGGAAGACGCGTTTGCCGACGAGGCGCTTGCGGGACTCATTGCGGCGGGTGTCGAGATCGACGTCGAGCGCCACGGATCGACCGGCACCGCTCTGATCTTCGTCAATGACGCCGGCGACAACCAGATCGTCGTCGTTCCCGGGGCGAATGCGGCCGTGACACCGAGGGCCGTGACCGGGGCCGTGCTCTGCCAGCTCGAAGTCGGAGACGACGTGATCGCCGCCGTTGCAGCCTCGGCGTCGTTCTTCGCGCTCAACGCGGCCCCTGCGCGTCCCGTCTCGGTTGAGCCCGATCTGCTGATCGTCAACCAGTACGAGTCCGAGGTCGTCTCCAGCACCAAGCTCGTGGCAATCACCTATGGCTCCGAGGGCGCCGCGCTCTTCGACAGTGGACGTGAGGTCGCCCGAGCGCGCGCACCTCGTGTCGATGCGATCGACGGAACGGCTGCGGGCGACGCCTTCACCGCCTGCCTTGTCGTGTCACTCCTCGAGGGGACTGCACCGGGCGACGCCCTCGAACGGGCATGCTGCGCCGGGGCGCTTGCGGCGTCCGCTCTCGGTGCCCAGCCGTCGCTGCCCACCGCAGAGGGTGTCGACCGGGAGCTCGCCGACTTCAGGAGAGCAGGCTGAATCCAACACCGATCATCATCGACTGCGATCCCGGTCACGACGATGCGATCGCGCTCCTGCTCGCGGTCGCGTCACCCGAGCTCGACCTCGTCGGAGTCACGACGGTCTCCGGCAACTCGACGCTCGACAAGACGACGAGCAACGCGCTACGGATCCTCGAGTTCGCTGGGAGGGACGACGTGCCCGTCGCGGCGGGCGCGCCCGGCCCGCTCGTGCGCGAGGTCGATGTTGCAGCGCACGTGCATGGTGAGAGCGGCCTCGACGGCCCCGAGCTGCCGGTGGCGGGTGGGAGTCCGGTTGATCTGCATGCCGTCGACTTCCTTGCGCGCGAGATCCGCGCTCGGGACGGGAAGATCACGCTCGTACCGACAGGGCCGCTGACCAATATCGCCTTGCTCCTCACGCTCGCGCCCGACGCTCGGCCCGAGCGGATCGTCTTGATGGGTGGAGCGATCGGGGAGGGGAACCGAACACCAGCCGCGGAGTTCAACATCTGGGCCGATCCCGAGGCCGCCCGTCGCGTGTTCGCGAGCGGCATCGACGTCACCATGCTCGGTCTCGATGTCACCCACCAGGCTCTCATCACCGATGCGCACGGCGAGCGGATGCGGTCGAGCGGCCGCACGGGGAGGCTCGTGGCGGAGCTGCTCGACTTCTACGGCCAGTGGCACAAGAAGACCTACGTTGAGCTCGTCGGCTCGCCGATGCACGATCCGGTCGCCGTCGCACACGTCCTTGCGCCCGGGCTTGTGGACGTGCGTCCGGCACGCGTTGACGTCGACTGCAGCTGGGACAAGGGCCGGGGGCGCACGAACGTCGACTGGCGCGGGCGCCACGACTCTGCGCCGTTCAACGCGACGGTTGGTGTCGGGATCGACACGGAGGCGTTCGCGGAGCTGCTGATCTCACGGATCGCCTCACTCGGCTAGCAGGAGCCGCCGCACGCAGCGCGAAGTGCCCAGGATGGCGCCGAGCAAGCGCACCGTGCGGGCACGCCCGAAATCCAAGGTTCCGTCGCGTGCGCAGAAGCGCCGCGGCAAGCGCGTGCGTACCCACCACGACGCGGAGTTCGCCGGCCTCGCGCTGCTCGCGTTCGGCATCTTCCTTACTTGCGTCCTCTGGTTCGGGCTCAACGGTGGCCCGGTGCCGTCGATCGTCACAGGCGCGTTTGGCTGGGCGGCGTACCTGCTCCCGGTGGTTACCGTGCCGCTTGGTGGACTGATCGTCGCGCGGAGCGCGCTCGTCTCCGTCAACCCGTTCCGTGTCGGTCTGTCGGCTGCGCTTCCAGGGCTCCTGCTCGCTCTCGGGTCGAGCCACGGCGGCTACGCGGGTCGCGGGCTCGAGTGGGTGGTCGCGCTCGGTGTCGGATCCACTGGCGCGATGATCATCGGAATCGTCCTGACCGTTGCCGGCACGCTGCTCCTCACGGGCGCCTCGCTCGGGGCGATCCTGCGTCGATCGAGTCGGGCACTGCATACGGCAACGACGAGGGTGCGTCTAGAGCGCGCGCCCCTCCGTCGGCGCACCGTGTCCCCCCGCGAGGATCGTCAGCCGCTCCAGGTCGACGAGGACACCTACATTCCGCCGCCGAGCCTCGACCAGCCGATTGACGGAGCCCGGGAGTATCCGGATCTTGTCGCCCAGCAGCCGCCGATCCTGCTGCCGTTCCACGACCTGGAAGATGAGCCGACAGTCGAGGACGCCGACCTCTCGGGCTTCGCGACGGCCAGGGGCCCGTCCGAGTACCGCCTGCCGGACCGGAGCCTGCTGCAGCGCTCGAAGCCCAGTAACGGGTCGAATGCCGAGGCTAACCGCCGGGTCGCAGAGGCGCTCGTGCAGTGTCTCGCAAACTTTGGGGTCGACGCAACCGTGATCGGGCAGAGCTCCGGGCCGCGCGTCACCCGCTACGAGCTGAGCCTCGCTCCCGGCACCAAGGTCGGCAAGGTCGCACAGCTGAAGGACGACCTCTCCTACGCGCTCGCAACGACCGAGATCCGCATCCTCGCGCCGATCCCGGGCAAGCAGGCGGTCGGTGTCGAGGTTCCGAACCTCAGCCCGAACCTCGTCACGCTCGGCGACATCTACGACGACCTGCCGCAGGCTGCAAGCCCCGTCTCGGTGTGGTTGGGCAAGGACATCTCCGGCGCGTCTGTCTGGGCTGACCTTGCTCGAATGCCTCACCTGCTCATCGCCGGCACGACCGGCTCGGGCAAGTCGGGCTGCATCAACACGATCCTCACGTCGATCCTGCTGCGCGCGACCCCGGACGAGGTTCGGATGATCCTGATCGACCCGAAGCGCATCGAGCTCAACTACTACGAGTCGATCCCGCACCTGCTCACGCCCGTCGTCTCGAGCCCGAAAGAGGCAAGCGCCGTGCTTCTCAATGTCGTCACCGAGATGGAGCGGCGCTACGAGCGGCTGTCACAGGTCCGCGCCCGCAGCCTTCCGGAGGCCAACCGCGCCTTCCGCAAGCGCGGCGAGCAGGAGCTGCCGTATCTCCTCGTCGTGATCGACGAGCTCGCCGACCTGATGATGGTCAGCCCGCAGGACGTCGAGGACGCGATCATCCGCCTGGCGCAGAAGTCGCGCGCCGTCGGCATCCACCTTGTTCTCGCGACGCAGCGGCCGTCCGTGGACGTCATCACCGGGATGATCAAGGCGAACGTGCCATCACGGATCGCCTTCGCCGTCTCGTCCCAGACCGACTCGCGTGTCATTCTCGACCAGAACGGCGCCGAGAGCCTTCTCGGCTCCGGTGACATGCTCTTCAAGCCGCTTGGGACGTCGAGGCTCCAGCGCGTCCAGGGCGCGTTCGTCACCGAGGACGAGGTCGCGTTGATCGTCGAGCAGACGCGCGTTCAGCGCGAGCAGCAGGTCGATGAGACGTTCCTGGAGCTGCCGCAGGTCTTCGCGGATGAGTCCAACCACGACGGTGAGTTCGACCCCGACGAGGATCCGCTGCTCGATCGTGCAATCGAGATCGTCGTGACGGCCCAGACCGCCTCCGTCTCCCTCATCCAGCGTCGGCTACGGGTGGGGTACACCCGCGCCGGCCGGCTCATCGACATGCTCGAGCGCCGCGGGATCATCTCGGCGTACGAGGGATCGAAGCCTCGCACGGTGCTCCTGCGCGAGGTCGATCTCGTGCGCGCCGCCGCCGATCCCGTCGATCTCTAGGCGACACCCCGGCTAACCGCGCAGCACCTCCTGACGTCTCACTCGACTGTGGACTATCGGCCGAGTAGCATCGGCTCAACAAGAGTCTGAAGGAGGGGTACGTGAAACGTTCTTTGCTCATGGCAGCCGGGGCTTCCCTCGTGCTCGCCCTCTCGATCGTCGCTTCGGGGATGGCAACGCCGAAGGCGACCATCACTGCCGCGCTCGTGAGTGATATCGGCAAGTTCAATGACAAGGGCTTCAACCAGAACCAGCTCGCCGGTCTCAACCGGACGAAGGCTCTCGGTGTCAACGTCGTCGCTCTCCAGTCGAACTCGGTCAGCGACTACATCCCGAACATGACCTCGGCTGTCCGTCAGAAGGCCAACATCGTCATCTCGGCCGGGTTCCTGCTCGCCGATGCGACTGCGCAGATGGCGAAGAAGTTCCCGGACACGCACTTCGCGATCACCGACTACCCCGTAGAGGCCGCGCCGTTTGCCGACGCAAAGGGCAAGGTGCTCTACAAGAACGTCGAGGGTCTGACGTACGCAGCCAACGAGTCTGGCTGCCTCGTCGGTGTGCTTGCCGCCAAGGCCGCACAGCGGGCCGGCAAGACGACCATCGGTGCCGTCGCCGGGATCAAGATCCCGCCGGTGGACATCTGGGTCGCCGGGTACAAGTACTGCGCCCAGAAGGCCGTTCCGGGCACCAACGTGCTCGTCGGCTACTCGCAGGACTTCGTGGCAACCGACAAGTGCAAGACCGTCGCTGAGAACCAGATCTCGCAGGGCGCCAAGGTGCTCTTCCAGGTCGCCGGTGGCTGCGGTCTCGGCACGCTGAAGGCTGCCGATGAGGCTGGCATCTGGGGCATCGGTGTCGACGTCGACCAGTACGCGGTCGCGGGGCACATCCTCACGAGTGCCGTCAAGCGTGTCGACAACGGCGTCTCAGATGCGATCAAGCAGGTCAAGGCGGGCAAGTTCGCTGGTGGGACAGACCTCGTCTTCAACCTGAAGAACAACGGCGTTGGGGTCGGGAAGATCAACCCGTCCGTGCCGAAGAGCGATATCGCTCTGATGAACAGCTACAAGGCGAAGATCATCGCCGGGACGCTCAAGATCCCGTCGTCGCTCTAGCAGCACCGATCGGCCTGTGAGGAACGCGAGGGGCGGGCATTGAGCCCGCCCCTCGCCGTTTCGATCGTTAGGATCGCGCCGTGGCCGACGCCCCCGTTCTCGAGCTTCAAGGGATCACCAAGGCGTTCCCGGGGATCGTCGCCAACGACCGCGTCGACTTCGACGTTCGGGCTGGGGAGGTGCACGCGCTCCTCGGCGAGAACGGCGCCGGCAAGTCCACCCTGATGAACATCCTCTACGGCCTCTACAAGGCCGATGAGGGAGAGATTCGACTCAAGGGCAAGCCTGTCTCGTTCGTGTCGGCCCGTGACGCGATCGAGGTCGGGATCGGGATGGTGCACCAGCACTTCATGCTGATTCCGGTCATGACGGTCGCGGAGAACATCGTGCTCGGTAACGAGCCGACCCGGGACACGATCTTCCTCGACGAGCGTGGTGCCGAAGCTCGGGTCGCCGAGCTGTCCACGCAGTACGGCCTGGCGGTCGACCCGGGCGCCCTCGTGCGTGAGATCACGGTCGGTCAGCAGCAGCGTGTCGAGATCCTGAAGGCCCTGTATCGCGGCGCTGAGATCCTGATTCTTGATGAGCCGACTGCTGTGCTCACTCCGCAGGAGGCCACAGAGCTGTTTGCGATCATCCAGAGCCTCAAGGCCGACGGAAAGTCGATCATCTTCATCAGCCACAAGCTGGGCGAGGTTCTCGAGATCGCCGACCGGATCACCGTGCTGCGCCGAGGCAAGAAGATCGAGACGGTTCCCCGCGAGGGTGCGACCGACGCGTCGCTCGCACGCGCCATGGTCGGTCGCGAGGTGCTCCTCCGCGTCGACAAGTCCCTCGCCGTTCCCGGGGACGTCCTGCTTCGCGTCGATTCCCTGCGTGTGCGTGACGACCGGGGGATCGAGAAGGTGCGGGGACTCTCGTTCGAGGTGCGCGCCGGCGAGATCGTCGGCATCGCGGGGGTCGACGGCAACGGTCAGACCGAGCTGATCGACGCGATCACCGGTCTGCGCCGCATCGAGGCGGGAACGGTGAGCGTGGCCGGTGAGGCGATCGATCACGCGACGGCCCGGTCGATGCTCGATATCGGCGTCGGGCACATCCCCGAGGACAGGCAGCGACGCGGCCTCGTGCTGGAGTTCTCGATCGCCGAGAACATCGCACTGCACGACTACGCGGCCGCACCGTCGGCAAAGTGGGGCTGGCTCTTCCCGTCCCGCCTGATCGAACGGGGTGCGACGCTGATCGAGGAGTTCGATGTTCGTGGCGGTGGCCCGACGACGCGCGCCGGTGGGCTCTCCGGCGGGAACCAGCAGAAGGTGGTCGTCGCCCGCGAGATCGCGCGCGACCCGAAGGTGCTGATCGCCGCTCAGCCCACCCGCGGACTCGACGTGGGCGCGATCGAGTACCTCCATCGCCGGCTCGTCGATGAGCGGGCGCGGGGGAGGGCAATCCTGCTGATCTCACTCGAACTCGAGGAGATCATGTCGCTCTCCGATCGGATCCTCGTCGTCTACGAGGGAGAGATCGTCGGTGAGCATGGGCCGGACGTCACCGAGGAGGAGATCGGGCTCGAGATGCTCGGCGGCAGCAGGAAGGCGGTGGCGTGAGCGCACCGTCGCCAACGACGCCCCCGGTCGTCGGCAAGCCCGCGCCGCCCGGACTCGCTGCGCGCCTCGCGCTGCGCCACCGTGCCGGCGGTGTGATCGTTCCGCTCCTGACGGCGCTCATCGCGTTCCTGATCGGCGGTGTCGTCGTCGCCGCGACCGGTCACAACCCGCTGCTTGCCTACCGGGACATCTTCAACGGTGCTGGCCTCAACTGGATCTTCCATCCGACCACGAGCACGGTCGACGCCGCGCCGTACAACCTCACGCAGACGCTGCTGCAGACGACGACGCTCATCCTCACGGGCCTCGCCGTCGCATTCGCCTTCCGCTGCGGCATGTTCAACATTGGCGGGCAGGGCCAGTACTTCGTCGGCCTGTACATCGCCAACTGGGTCGGCCACGACCTTGCCGGCATGGAGACGTTCCCGCATGTCGTGCTTGCGATCACTGCTGCCACGCTCGGTGGGGCGGTGTGGGCGGGGATCGCGGGATTCCTCAAGGCCGCCGTCGGGGCCCACGAGGTCATCTCGACGATCATGCTGAACTGGATCGCGATCTGGGTAGGCACGTACCTCTTCGGCGACGGTGGCCTGCTCCAGAACACCGCCAACCCGGCGCTCCCGATCTCGAACAACGTCGCGGACAGCGCCAAGCTGCCTGTCTTCTGGGGAGACAAGGATCTGCAGGGGCTCCACATCGGATTCTTCATCGCCCTGGCCGCGCTCGTGATCTTCTGGATCCTGCTCAACCGCACGACGCTCGGCTACGAGGTGCGCGCCGTCGGTTTCAACCCGGACGCAGCGGCCTACGGCGGCATCAGCGTCAAGAAGAACCTCGTGCGGGCGATGGCTATTTCGGGTGCATTTGCGGGTCTCGCGGGCGGGATCGACATGCTCGGCTACCTGTACCGCTACGGCGTCTCGGACATCCCGGTGTCGTCGGTTGGGTTCCTCGGGATCGCAGTGGCGCTGCTCGGGCGGAACACGGCGGTCGGGACGCTCTTCGGGGCACTCTTGTTTGGTGGTCTCCTGTTCGGGACGACGCACGGGCTCCAGTCGAATGTGATCGATCCACAGCTCGCCGGGAATCTGACCTACATGATCCAGGGGCTGATCGTGCTCTTCGTCGGCGCCGACGTGATCATCCTCACGATCTGGAATAGTCGGCGGAAGCTTCGGCGCAGGGCGGGATCCGCGTGAGCCGTCGAGCGGGACTCTCGCGTGAGCGTCTCCTCGACCCCCGCTCGGTCGGGAAGACCGGCATTCTGCTTGGGGGGCTTGCCTGCTTCCTGACCATCCCGCCGATTCAGGCCCGTTCGATCGTGTGGACGGTGCTTGTTGGCATCGTGGCAGCGGCGTTCGGGATCTGGGCTGTGACGCGCGGCCAGAAGCGTGTCGGGTTCGGTGCCATGGCATCAGGGATCATCGGAGTGGGTCTTGGCATCCTCGCTACCCGGTCTGGCACGTCGAACCTGAACACGGTCTTTCGTCCCGACCTGGTCGCATCGATGTTCGTCTTCTCGACCCCGCTGATCTTCGCTGGGATCGGAGGCATGTACTCCGAGCGCAGTGGGGTCGTGAACATCGGCCTCGAGGGGATGATGCTGCTCGGGGCCTTCTGGGCGGTCTACGGGGCGGACAAGACGGGAAGCTGGATCGGTGGCGTTGCGATCGCGATGCTCGCCGGCGGTCTGATGGCGCTCATCTATGCGTTCTTCGCGATCCACCTGCGCGCCGACCAGATCGTCGGCGGCACCGCGGTCAACTTCCTGGCGGTGGGAATCACCGGATACTTCTTCTTCCAGCTCTACCACGGTGACAACGTGCCCTCCGGAATCTCGACCATTCCGAAGGTGAACATCCCGTACGTCGAGAACTGGCGCTTTCTCGGCCCCGCGATCGGACACTTGAACCTGATGATCTGGCTCAGCTTTGCGCTGGTGGCCGTGTCGTACGTCGTGATCTTCAAGACGCCGATCGGGCTGCGGATCCGCGCGTGTGGCGAGCATCCGCGGGCAGCCGATACGGTCGGCATCAACGTCTATCGGGTGCGCTACGGCTCGGTCGTGCTCTCGGGCCTTCTCGCCGCGCTCGGAGGGGCCTACCTCTCGATTGGCTTCGGCGGAGGCGCGTTCACGGACAACATGACGGCCGGGCGCGGATTCATCGCGCTGGCCGCGATGATCTTCGGCAACTGGCGACCGCTCGGCACCTTCTATGCCGCGCTCCTCTTCGGGCTCTCGACTGCGCTCGCGTACCGTCTCCCCGTGTACTCGGGTACCGCAGCGACGCTCTTTCAGGTGTTGCCCTACGTGTTGACGCTCATCGCCGTGGCCGGCGTGATCGGCCGTACGGTGCCTCCCGCGGCAGATGGGAAGCCGTATGTCCGCCAGTAGGGTGGCGCGTGCCGCGATCGTGACCGGCACCACAGGTCTGGCGATTGTGCCACTGGCCGCCGTTGCCGCATCGCTGCTTGGCCTGGTCAGCCTCATCCGGGCCGGCGTCGTCGCGGCGCCCGCAGCCGTGGTGGTCGGGCTGGCAGGAGTTGCCGTCGCCCGACGCGCCCGCTTCGCACTCGATCGCAGCGTCTGGAAGAGCGCTGAGCGGGTTGTACGGCTCGGCAGGTTTCTGTCGTGGGCCGCCGTCTACCTGGGGGTCACAGCCCTCCTCTCACTCGCGTTCTACGGTCTGCTGCGCGCGACATCCTGAACCGGACGCTCGGCGGTACGCTTCCGGCAATGTTCGAGATCGGGAATACCCTTCGCGAGGCACGCTCGCGGCGGCAGATCGAGTTCGCCCAGGCAGAGCAGGCGACCAAGATCCGCGCCAAGTACCTGCGCCTTCTGGAGCAGGAGCGCTTCGACGAGCTGCCCTCGGAGACCTACGTCAAGGGCTTTCTGCGGACATATGCGGAGTACCTCGGCCTCGACGGGCAGGTCTTCGTCGATGAGTACAGCTCCCGTTTCGCGGTCGATGAGCAGTCCGAACGGCAGGCCAGACGCGCTCGGTCTCGACCGAAGCCACGGGCCAAGCGGCTCGAGGCGGCAGTTGTGCTTGCGGCACTCACGGCGATCACGGCTCTCACGGTCGTTGTCGTCGGGGCATGGAAGACGTCCGGCGGCGGAGTGGCCACACATCGTGTCGCCCGATCGATCACGCCCGCCAGGACGGCCGTACACGCATACCTCACGATCGCAGGCGTCTACGGCCCGTCGTACGTTGCGGTGCGCCGAGGCGGCCCGACCGGCACGATCCTTTTTGCCGGGACGGTTGAACGAGGGAAGACCGAGCCGTTCACCGGCAGGCGCTTCTGGGTGAACGTCAGCTCTCCGGAGAACCTCATGATCCGGGTCGGGGGCCGTCCTGTCCATGTGGCCGGATACCGGCCGAGTGCGATCACCGTCACTCCGACCGGCTGGCGCGCAGACTGACACCTCCGCGCGCTGCGATCGTCGTCACGGGCTCCGAGCTCGTTCGCGGTGACCGCAATGATCTGAACGGCCCGTTCCTCGCACGGTCGCTCCTTGCGCTCGGGGTCGAGGCAGCCGAGATCCGCATTGTCGGCGACGGCCGCGACGACGTCGAGGCTGCCATCCGTGCCGGCCTCGGCTACGACCTCGTCGTCGTGTCAGGCGGCCTCGGCCCGACACATGACGACATCACCGTCGAGATGGTCGCGCGTGCGACCGGGCGAGAGCTCGTCCATGACGTGGCGCTGCACAGACAGATCGAGCAACGGTCGCGCGTCGCTGCAGGACGCCTCGGTCGGCCATACAGCGAGTTCGAACCGGGCGTGACCAAGCAGGCGACGGTGCCGGAGGGCGCGACAGTCGTCGGTCTCTCGGGTACAGCCCCGGCTCTGATCGTGGAGTGCGGCGCCTGCATGGTCGTGACGCTGCCCGGTCCGCCGCGAGAGCTTCAGGCGCTCTGGCCGGCGGTGCTTGAGGTTCCCGACATCCGCGTGATCCTTGACCGGGCCCACCCGGCTCCTCGGCATGTCCTTCGCTTCTACGGCGTTCCGGAGTCCTCGGTGGCCGCGGCGATCGCGGCTGCAGGTGGGGAGGGGGCCGATGTGACGATCTGCGCGCGCGACTTCGAGATCCACGTCGACATCTTCGAGGGGGACGCTGGCCCACGACACGCGGCCCGCCTTGCGCATGCCATCGCGCAGGCGCTGCCCGACTACCTCTACGCGACGACCGAGTCGACCGTCGAGGAGCTCGTGCTCGCGAGCTGTGCGGCGCGGGGGATCCGGCTCGCGACGGCCGAGTCGTGCACCGGTGGCCTTATCGCTGAGCGGCTCACGGCCATTCCCGGGGCGAGCGAGGTCTTTGTCGGAGGGGTCGTTGCGTACGCGGACGATGTGAAGGCCGGGATACTCGGCGTTCCCGCAGATGTCCTGCGCACCCACGGGGCTGTCTCAGCGGAGACGGCGTTGGCGATGGCGCATGGTGCTCGCGCGCGTCTCGGTGTCGAGGTCGCCGTCGCGGTGACCGGAATTGCGGGACCGGGGGGTGCAACAGACGGCAAGCCGGTTGGGCTCGTGTTTCTGCACGCCGTCGGCCCGCGGGGTGACCGAAGTGCCGTCCTCGATGTGCCTGGCGACCGCGAGACGATCCGGCGACGGGCGGCGACCGCCGCCCTGCATCTGTGTCGCACACTTGTCACCGAATCGTGACCAACGCGTTGCACCTTGCGGTCTAGCCTGACGTTGTCGGTCGGGTGTGCGTGAGATCGGCGACCGAGTCCGTCCGACGCCGATGGTTACATCGCATGACCGCGTCCAGGTAGGGCGCCGTACCCGGGTTCTAGAGGCCGTAGGGCTAGGAGGTTGATCACGTTGGATCGCGAGCAAGCATTGGATACCGCACTTGGCCAGATCGAACGTCAGTTCGGTAAGGGCGCTGTCATGAGGATGAGCGACCAGGCCCAAGTGACCGTCGGCGCCATCTCGACGGGATCACTCCCGCTCGACCTTGCGCTCGGAATTGGAGGCCTCCCGCGCGGGCGCGTGGTCGAGATCTTCGGCCCTGAGTCGTCAGGAAAGACGACCCTCGTCTACCACGTGATCGCCGAGGCTCAGCGCCGCGGAGGCATCTGCGCCTTCATCGACGCGGAGCACGCGATGGACCCGGCATACGCGAAGAAGATCGGTGTCAACATCGACGATCTTCTCGTCTCACAGCCGGACACGGGTGAGCAGGCCCTGGAGATCTGCGAGCTGCTCGTGCGCTCTGGCGCACTTGCCGTCGTTGCGATCGACTCTGTCGCCGCGTTGACGCCAAAGGCAGAGATCGAGGGCGAGATGGGCGACTCCCACGTTGGCCTCCAGGCACGTCTGATGTCGCAGGCGCTCCGGAAGCTCACCGGCACGCTCAACCGCACCGAGACGATCTGCATCTTCACGAACCAGCTGCGCGAGAAGATCGGCGTGATGTTCGGGAGTCCCGAGGTCACACCTGGCGGTCGTGCGCTCAAGTTCTACGCGTCGATCCGGCTCGACATCCGGCGCATCGAGACGCTCAAGGATGGCGTCGAGGCGATCGGGAACCGCGTCCGTGTGAAGGTTGCCAAGAACAAGGTCTCGCCACCCTTCAAGCAGGCGGAGTTCGACATCATCTACGGCGAGGGAATCCCGTGGGAGGGCACCGTCCTCGACGCCGGCATCGAGCGGAAGGTCGTGCAGAAGGCGGGCTCGTACTTCAGCGTCGGTGACGAGCGGCTTGGGCAGGGCCGGCAGAACGCCAGCGCCTACCTCAAGGAGCATCCGGACGTCGTCCAGACCATCCTCCAGGGCATCCAGGATCAGATGGCCGAGGGCCAGGTTGTCTCGGCACGGCTGCTCGCGCAGACCGAGCCCAAGACCGTGACTCCGGTCGAGCCGCTCGAGGCGGTCGTCGCCGGTGACGCGTCAACCGGCGACGAGGAGACGGCGGCCGCAGCATAGGGATGGGGCGCGAACCGCTCACAGCGCTCCAGGCGGCCTCGGCCGCCCTGGAGCGCCGCGACCGGTCGGCGACCGACCTGGCCGCCTACCTTGGAAAGAAGGGGTTCGACGAGGCCGAGGCGCGCGAGGCGATCGATCGCCTCGCGAAGGCGGGGTACGTCAGTGACGAACGGCTCGCAGCGCTCCGCGCCGAGCAGCTTGCAGGGCGCGGCCACGGCGACGAGGCAATCAGAGCCGAACTCGTGGGACGACACCTCGACCGTGACGCCATCGAGGCTGCGATCCAGCTGCTCGAACCGGAGGCTGATCGCGCACGAGCAGTCGTCGCCTCCGAGGGGGCGACTTCGAAGGTCGCGAGACGCCTCTCGGCCAAGGGCTTCGCCGAGGAGTCCATCGAGTCCGCGCTCGCAGGCACCCCCGGCTGACGACGGGCTGCGCCGGTGCCGCCGGTAGCCTGTTTCATCGTGCGCCGCTACCACCTGACTACCTTCGGCTGCCAGATGAACGCTCACGACTCCGAGCGGATCAAGGGCATGCTCGAGGAGCTCGGGCTCGGTGAAGCGCCGACGCCCGCCGAGGCCGACGTGGTCGTGTTCAACACCTGCACGATCCGCGAGAAGCCCGACACGAAGCTCTCCGCCTATCTCGGTGAGGCAGCGGCGCGAAAACGCGAGGACCCCGATCGCATCATCGCCGTCGGCGGCTGTTACGCCGAGGCGCAGCGCGAGCGCATCTTCGAGCTGTACCCAGACGTTGACGTCGCGTTCGGCCCAGGCTCGATCGCGCACCTCGGTGAGTGGCTCGGTGCCGGGGGTATCGGTGTCGCGCGTGGCCGCTTCGGGCTCGACGAACGCGCCTTCGCTTCGACGCTTCCGACGCATCGCGAGCGAGCGTTCCAGGGCTGGATTCAGGTGTCGATGGGCTGCAACTCAACCTGCTCGTACTGCATCGTGCCGTCGGTTCGCGGCCGCGAGCAGAGCCGGCGGCCTGGTGAGATCGTTGCCGAGGCCACCACGCTTGCGGCCGAGGGCGTTCGCGAGATCACGCTCCTCGGCCAGAACGTGAACTCGTGGGGGCGCGACCTGCTGCCCGACATCCGCACCGAGTTCGGCGAGCTGCTCCGCGCCTGCGACGCGATCGACGGGATCGAGCGGATTCGCTTTACCAGCCCGCACCCCAAGGACTTCCGCGACCCCGTGATTGCGGCGATCGCAGAGTGCGACGCGGTGTGCGAACAGATCCACCTGCCGCTCCAGTCGGGCTCGGCTCGGATCCTCAAGGCGATGCGACGCACGTACACCCCCGAGCGGTACCTGACGCTCGTCGAGCGGATGCGGAGTGCGATTCCCGATGTGGCGTTCGGCACCGACATCATCGTTGGCTTCCCAGGGGAGACCGAGGAAGACTTCGAGGGAACGCTCGCAGTCGTCCGCGAGGTCGGATTCGACAGCGCCTACACGTTCGTCTACTCACCCCGCAACGGCACGGATGCCGCAACGATGGCCGATCAGGTGCCGCACGAGATCAAGATCGAGCGGATGGAGCGGCTCGTCGAGCTGACGCAGTCGATCGCCCGCGATCGCAACACCGCCCGTATTGGACGTATGGAGGAGGTGCTCGTCGAGGGTGTCTCGCGCACCGACGGCGCGCTCCTGCGCGGCAGGACGCGGCGCAACACGACCGTCAACTTCACCGGCACCGCTTCGGCTGGCGAGTTCGTTCCGGTCAAGATCGAGTCGGCGACATCGACCACGCTCCGCGGCACCCAGGAAGCTCTCGTTGTTGCCTGATCCGCGCCCGCTCCCGGCTCTGTGGCAGGGTTAGGTAATGCGCGTCCTCCTCACCGGCTCGTCGGGCCAGATCGGAACGAACCTCGCGCTGCGTCTGCGGCGCGAAGGCCACACCGTCTTCGGCGTCGACAAGCGCATCAACAGCTGGACGAAGGAGTTCGACACGCTGCACCAGGATCTCGCCGGGCACTACGCGGCGTTCCACGGCGGTGTCAACGGTGTCGAGTACCCGGAGGTCGACATCGTCGTCCACCTGGCGGCCCACGCGAAGGTGCACCAGCTCGTGCGCCAGCCGCATCGTGCGCTCGAGAACGCGATGATGACCTTCAACGTCCTCGAGTACTGCCGTGAGCTCGAGCTCCCCCTCGTGTTCTCCTCGACCCGCGAGGTCTACGGCGACGTCCATCGCTTCGAGGAGTACGGCGAGGCAACCGCGGACTTCGCCTTCACCGAGAGCCCGTACTCGGCCTCGAAGATCGCGTCGGAGGCGTTCATCTACTCGTACGCGCGCTGCTACGGGCTCAAGTACCTCGTCTTCCGTTTCTCGAATGTCTACGGCCGCTACGACAACGACCTGCACCGCATGTCACGCGTGTTGCCGCTTTTCATCCACCGGATGATGCGTGACGAGCCGATCGTGATCTACGGCGGCGAGGACAAGGTGCTCGACTTCACCTACATCGACGACTGCATCGAGGGGATCACGCGCGGCATCGTCGCGCTCTCCTCCGGAGCCGTCGAGAACGAGACGATCAACCTCGCCTATGGGCAGGGCAACACCCTCGTGCGTGCCGCGGAGCTGATCGCCAACGAGCTCGACGTGACCCCGCAGATCAGCTACGAGCGCTCGCTCCTCGGTGAGGTGACGCACTACGTCGCCGACATTCGCAAGGCGCGTGAACGACTCGGCTGGGAGCCGCAGACCTCGCTCGATGAAGGCATCCCAAAGGCCGTCGCGTGGTTCAAGGAGTGGCGCAGCAGCCATCCCGAGGAGGACCGCCACGTGGACGACGACCAGCCGAGCGGCGACCACGGCTTCAAGTAAGCCGGCACGTCGGTGGAGTCCGCCCCGGCGGTGATCGCCCTCTACGGCCCAACGGCGACGGGCAAGTCGACCGTCGCCGGGATCCTGCGCGACCGGCTCGCCGGGGAGGTGATCTCGGCCGACTCTGCTGCGCTCTACGCCGGGCTTGAGACCCTCACTGCGGCACCGAGTTACCCGGCTCGCCTCACCGCGTGCGTGCCGCGCGACAGCGAGGTCTCAGTCGGGGAGTACCAGCGGCTTGCACACACCGCCATCGATGACGTGCTGGAAGGCGGGGCGGTGCCGCTCGTTGTCGGCGGCACCGGGCTCTACCTGCGCGCGGCGCTCTCGTCGTTCACATTCCCGCCCGCCCCGGCCGAGGGCGAGCGCGAACGCTGGTCGGCCGTCTACGACGAGCTCGGCGCCGAGGGGGCGCACGTCCTGCTTGAGAGCCGAGATCCCGCCGCCGCGCTCCGGGTGCACGCAAACGACCGCCGTCGAGTGATCCGCGCACTCGAGCTGAGTGAGGCTGGCTCGTCGCTCGCACCGCCGGTTGATCGCCTCTGGTCCGACGACATGCGTCATGAGACGGTGCTCGTCGGTCTCGACCTCCCCCTCGACCTGCTCGACGCCCGGATCGCTGTTCGTGTCGAGGAGATGGTTGCCGCCGGGGTCGTCGCCGAGGCCCGGGCAGCGTGGGCCGAACCGCTCTCTCCGACGGCGCGCAAGGTTCTCGGACTCGAGGAGTTTGCGACCCTGCCGGAGCGCGAGGCGGTCGAGGCGGTCGTGACCGCGACCCGTCGTCTGGCGCGATACCAACGCAAGTGGCTGCGTCGGCTACCGGTCGTCGCTACCCTCGCTGCCGACCGCCCACCGGAGGAGATCGCCGATGCAATTGTCGCGCTGGCAGGCACAGGGGAACGTCTATCTCGTCGCTGAAGAGGCGCTCACGCCCGATCGGGTGCGCGCGAACGCAGGCGACTCCGACGGGATTCTCGAGGTCTCGGCACACGGCGACGACTGGCTCGAGATCACGATCTGGAATCCCGATGGCTCGACGGCCGAGATGTCGGGCAACGGCACCCGCATCGCCGCACGGTGGCTCGCAGAGCAGACCGGCAGCCAGACCGTCACCGTGCGTGTCGGCCCGCGTGTCGTAACGGCACGGATGCTGGACGGCGGGCTCGTCGAGCAGGACATGGGGCCGGTCGTCGTCAGTGAGCCGGCGACGGTCGAGGGGATCACGTTCACGCCCGTCGACGTCGGAAACCCTCACGCGGTCGTGAACGGAGATCCGGATGATCTCCTCCGGATCGGTCCGCTCCTCGAGACGCACCCGTTCTTTCCGAACCGGACGAACGTGCAGGTAGCTCGGCGCCAGGATTCCGGCACGATCGTGGCGCGCGTCTGGGAGCGAGGAGTTGGCGAGACCGGGGCATCGGGGACGAGCGCAGTCGCTGTCGCTGCAGCCTTCGGTCAGAGGCCGGTCAGGATTGTCTTCCCGGGGGGCCCGCTCGACGTTCGATTCGAGTCCGGTTGGGCGCTCCTCACGGGGCCAGCCGTTCGCGACGAAGACTGACGACGCCCACGCTCGATTGGCGGGCTGAGGCCGTGAGGCTCGCTTACAACGCCGCGTGGGCGCCCTGAGGTCAGCTTCCGATGCCGTATTCGCGCAACGCGTCGTTCAGCGAGGTCTTCAGGTCGGTGGTCTCGGTTCGCTGACCGATGATCAGCGCGCACGAGAGGTTGTACGTCCCCGCGGCGAACTCCTTCGGGCGCGTGCCAGGCACGACGATCGAGCGCGGGGGAACGTAGCCCCTGTACTCGACGGGCTCCTCACCGGTGACGTCGATGATCGGCACGGACGCCGTCAGCGAGACGTTCGGTGCCAGGACGGCCTCTCGACCGATACGCACACCCTCGGTGACGATGCAGCGTGAGCCGAGAAACGCGCCATCCTCGACGATCACGGGGCTGGCTCCGGGCGGCTCAAGCACACCGCCGATCCCGACGCCGCCCGCGAGATGGACGTTCGCCCCGATCTGCGCACCGGAGCCCACGGTGGCCCAGGTGTCAACCATCGTGTTCGGGCCGACCCATGCACCGATGTTGACGTACGACGGCATCATCACGACGCCGCGCGACAGGAACGAGCCGTAGCGAGCGACCGCCGGCGGCACAACCCGGACGCCGAGAGAGGCATAGCCGGTCTTCAGCGGAATCTTGTCGTGGTACTCGAACGGCCCGATCTCACGCGTCTCCATCTGGCGCGTCCGGAAGAAGTCGAGGATCGCCGCCTGGACGTCGTCGTTGACCTTCCAGCCGCCGCCGTCGGGCTCTGCGACGCGGAGCTCACCACGGTCGAGCGCTGCGATCGTCTCTTCGGTCGTCATCGGTCTCCTCCCAGCTTTGCGGCGGCGCGTTCGCACTCGGCCTGTGTCGGTACGAGTGCCAGTCTGACGAACCCCTCGCCGGCGGCGCCGAAGAACGAGCCGGGAGCCACGAGGATCCCACGGGCCAGCAGGTCGCGGGCCGCCAGCTCTGACGGGCCGTCGACTGCGAGCCAGAGGAAGAACGACGCGTCGCCACCGGCGTCGCGGAAGCCGAGGCCCTCGAGCGCGGGGAGGAGCGTCTCGCGCTTGCGCCGGTACACGGCGCGGATCGCGTTCACGTGGGACTCGTCCGACCAGGCCGCAACCGACGCGCGCTGGACGAACTCCTGCGGCGCCGTGCCAAGCGACGGTCGAAAGGCGCGGAGCGCGTCAGCGACGTTCGCCGGGGCACACACGAACCCCGATCGGTAGCCGGTCATCGACGAGCGCTTGGAGAGCGTGTTGAACACGACGACGTTCTCACGGTCTGCGACCTGGAGTGCAGATGCGGGCGAGGCCCCGAAGTAGATCTCGGAGTAGGCCTCGTCGGAGCAGAGCAGGAACCCGTGTCGTCGTGCGCGTTCGGCAAGCTCCTCGTAGAACGACAGCGGCACTGTCGAACCTGTTGGGTTGTTCGGCGAGCAGATCCAGAAGATCGCGATCTCATCCCAGGCGTCGAAGGCGTCGAGATCCGGCAGCCAGCCGGTGGACTCGCGCAACGGCACCGTTGTCACGGATCCGCCAGCAAACAGCGCACCGCGCTCGTACACGGGGTAGGCGGGCTCAGGAATGGCGACGAGTCGCTTGTCACCGATGGCGATCTGCGCGAAGGTGAAGATCGCCTCCTTCGAGCCGAGCGTCGGGAGAACCTCGCACGCCGGATCGACGGTGACGCCGTAACGCATTTCGATCCACGAGCTGATCACCTGACGCAGCTCGTGGAGCCCGGCCGCCCTTGGATAGGACGAGACGTCGGTCATACCCGCCACGAGCGCGTCGCGGATGAACGACGGGGTCACCTCGCGGGGATCACCAACCCCGAAGTCGATCACGTCAAGGCCGGCGGCTCGCGCCTCCGAGCGCCACTCGTCGAGGCGAACAAACGGGTACCGCTCAAGTCCGGCGAGTATCGGGGAGAGCTCCATCTCCGCTAGATCTCGTCGGCGAGGAAGCGTGTGAGCGCCTCGTACGTCCTCACGAGCTGAGCGATCTCGACGCGCTCATCCGCGGTGTGGGCGAGCACGGTCGTGCCGGGACCCAGGTTGACGGCGTCGAGCCCGCGTCCTGCGAAGTCGGCGACGTTCGTCCACGCCTGCTTCGGGAGCACGTCAAACGTCCCGGCGCTGCGGAGCTTCTCGACGAGCGGCGAGTGTGCCGCGACGTGGGCAGAGGGGGAGTGCTGCACGATCTCGGCGTCGTCGCCGAGCAGCTCGCGGACTCGCGCTTCGGCCTCCTCGGGCGTGCGCGTCGGGGCGTAGCGGAAGTTGAACATGCATTCGACGCTCGCCGGGATGACGTTGAGAGCGATTCCGCCCGAGATTCGCGTGATGCTCAGCACCTCGCGGAAGACGAGCCCGTCGACGTCCACGTCGAGAGGCTCAAGCTCGAGGACGGGGCGGATTTGCTCGAAGGCGAGCTTGATGGCGTTGACCCCGAGCCACGGGCGGGCAGAGTGGGCGGACTTCCCCTCGACCACCAGGCGGACGGTCATGTTGCCGAGGCAGCCGAGCTGGAGCGTGTTGTCGGTCGGCTCGAGGCAGATCACGAGCGCCGCATCGTCGATCGCTGGTGTTGCCTCGAACAGCGCCGGGAGCGGGTTCTCGTCGGGGCCGACCTCCTCGCGTGGGAAGAAGAGCAGGCCGAGGTCGTAGGGCAGCTCACGCCCGTGGGCCCACGCAGCAAGCTCGATCATGACGGCGAGGCCGGCCTTCATGTCCGTCGAGCCCAGCCCGTGAACCGCGCCGTTCTCGATCCGGCCTGGGATGTTTCCCTGCGCCGGCACCGTGTCGGTGTGCCCGGCGAGGAGGACGAAAGGCTTGCCCGTGCGAGTGCCGTAGAGCACCGACTCGCCGTCGTCGTGGATGACGGGGAGCGCAACGGCCGCCTTGACGTAGTCGTAGAGCGCAGCCTCGTTCCGCGACTCCGACGGGATGTCGACGAGGGCGAGTGTTCGGGCGGCGAGCGCCGAGGCAAGTGGATCTAGGGGCATAATGACCCCCGATGATTTCACGTCCAGAGCCTGAGCGCGGGTTCGTCCTCGCGGTGCTGGCTCAGGGCGTCGATCCGGACGAGGAGCTGGCCGAGGTCGAGGAGCTCGCGCGCACCGCCGGCGTGGAGCCGATTGGCCGTATCTACCAGCACCGGCCGGCTCCCGCGCGGCGCACCTACGTGGGGAAGGGCAAGATCGAGGAGCTGAAGGCGGCCTTCAAGGAGGCCGAGGCCGACTGCCTGCTCGTGGACGGTGAGCTCGAGCCATCGCAGCAGCGGTTCCTCGAGGATCAGATCGAGACGCGCGTGATCGACCGGACGCAGCTCATCCTCGACATCTTTGCGCAGCACGCCGTGACGTCTGAGGGGAAGCTCCAGGTGGAGCTGGCCCAGCTCGAGTACAACCTGCCGCGGATGCGAGGGCTCTGGCAGCACCTCGAACGCCTCGGCGGCGGGGTCGGTACGAGAGGCCCGGGGGAGTCCCAGCTCGAGACCGACCGCCGCCTGGCCCGACGCCGGATCGGCGTCCTCAAGCGCCAGCTGCGTGATCTCGGTAAGAAGCGCGCGACGCGGCGGAAGGAGCGCGTCCGCACCCAGACCCCGACGATTGCACTAGCCGGTTACACGAACGTCGGCAAGTCGACGCTTCTGAACGCGCTCACCGGATCGGAGGTGTCGGTCGAGAACAGGCTCTTCGAGACGCTCGACTCGACGACGCGCGGCTATGACTTCGCTGGCCGCCGGTATCTCGTCACGGACACCGTCGGATTCATCCGGCGCCTGCCCCATCAGCTTGTCGAAGGATTTGCCGCGACGCTGGAGGAGACGCTCGTCGCGGACATGGTCATGCACGTTGTAGATGCATCCGTCTCCGACGACCAGATCGAGACGATGGTCGCCGCGGTGAACGAGGTGCTGGCCGAGATCGGGGCGGACGACCTACCGATCGAGCTTGTCCTGAACAAGATCGACCGTGTCGATGAGATCGGCCGGCGTCGCCTCGCGAATCGCTTTCCGGGGGCGCCGCAGATCTCCGCAGGGACAGGCGAGGGACTTGAGGACTTGCAGGAGCGGATCGCCGAGCACTTCTCGGGCCGCTGGGAGCCGGCGCGGCTGCTCATTCCCTACGCGGACGGTGCGGTTCTCTCCGAGCTCTACGCGCTCGGGGCGCCGGTTGAGCTTCGGGAGGACACAGCCGACGGCGTCATGCTCGTCGCCCGGCTCTCGCATCGCGACATGCGTCGGTACGCGCGCTTCCTGATCGGAGATGCGACGCGGGAGAGCGCGTGACCAGCCTTCCGATCAAACGGTTGCGGCCCGACGCGGTGCTACCTGCCCGGGCGTATGCCGGCGACGCCGGCCTCGATCTGTCGGCGTGTGAACGCGTCGTGCTGGGGCCGGGGGAGCGCGCTCTCGTTCCGACCGGGCTTGCCGTCGCCATCCCCGAGGGGCATGCGGGGTTCGTCCAACCGCGTTCCGGTCTTGCCGCCAAACACGGCATCTCGATCGTGAACACGCCCGGGCTCGTGGACTCGGGCTATCGCGGCGAGCTGCTCGTCAACCTTCTCAACACAGACCTGCGCGAGTCGTTCGTGGTCGAGCCGGGCATGCGAATCGCCCAGCTCGTGCTTGTCGAGCTGCCGTCTTTCGACCTTGTCGAGGTCGAGGAGCTGCCCGACTCGGAGCGGGGCGCGCGCGGATTCGGGTCGTCAAAGCACTGATGGGACCGCGTATTCGCGTCTCCGCTCTGTTGCGCTGGCGTGAACGCGTCCTTCTGTGTCGGCAGGAGAAGCCCGGCAAGGAGTACTGGCTGCTGCCTGGCGGTGGCGTCGAGGGCGGCGAGACCCTGACCGAGGCGCTGAAGCGGGAGCTCGGCGAGGAGCTCGGGATCTTCGACGACCTCCTGCTCGAGGGGCCGATCGCGGTTGCGGACTCGATCGCTCCCGGCTGGGCGCCCGGTGAGAAGCACATCGTTCACATCGTCTTCGGCGTGGATCTCTCAGATCGCTCACTCGACGATGTCCAGTCGGGCGACGCAGCGATCCGCGGCCTTCGGCTCTTCTCCGCGGATGATCTCGCGGACATCGTCCTCCACCCGCCGATCAAGCGATTTGTCGAGCGTTGGCGGCCCGGCGACCCGGCCGTCTATCTCGGGTCGCTCTGGTCGCGGTAGCGGAGGTCATCGTGTGGGCGGCATCCCCGTAGGATTCCGCCCGTTCCAGGCGAATCCAGGACGGATGAGGCGGGGAGGTGCAGAGCTCGAGTCGAGGATCCTGATCCTCGTGACCCTCGCGCTCGTTGCATTCGGTGTCGTGATGGTCTACTCCGCGACGTCCGCGTCAGCTGCGGTCGGCGGGTCGAACCCGAACTACTACCTCGAGCGTCAGGGCATCTACGCGGTACTCGGAATCACCCTGATGGTGATCGCGCAACGCTGGGACTACCGCCGGCTCCGCGTGATCACGCCGGCGCTCGTCATCGGGTCGCTTGCGGCGCTCGTTGCTGTCCTCGTGATCGGGCCTGCCATCAATGGCGCACACCGTTGGATCGCTGTCGGCCCAGCGGTCTTCCAGCCCTCGGAGTTCTCGAAGCTGGCCCTCGGAATCTGGGCTGCCACCTACCTCTCGCGCCACCGGGCCCCGCGCACGCTCGCCGAGCTCGGCCGTCCTGTTGGCCTGCTCGCCTGCACCTACGCCGCGCTCGTGATCATCGAGCCGGATCTCGGAACGGCGATCACCCTCTTTGTGATGCTCGCCGCGATTCTTCTCGTCGCGGGGACCCCCGCCCGGGTTCTCGGAGTCGCGCTCGGTGGTGCCGGCGCTCTCGGGACGCTCGCGATCTGGATGGAGCCGTACCGGCGCGCGCGCTTCTTCGCCTTTCTCCATCCGTGGAACGACGCTCAGGGGACGGGCTTCCAGATTGTCCAGGCCAAGATCGGCATGGGATCGGGCGGGATCTTCGGCGTCGGGCTTGGCCAGGGAGTCCAGAAGATCTTCTACCTCCCCGAGGCCCACACGGACATGATGCTCGCGAACATCGGCGAGGAGATGGGGCTGCTCGGCGTCGGGATCGTGATTGTCGCCTACGCCGCGTTCGCGTATGCCGGGCTTCGCCTCGCGCTCGGGTGCCGTGATCCGTTCGGCAAGCTGCTCGGCGTCGGACTCACCGTGCTCGTTGCCGGCCAGGCCACGATCAACATGGCCGCTGTGCTCGGGGTCGCTCCGCTGACGGGAATTCCACTCCCGTTTCTCTCCTACGGAGGCTCGAGCCTCGTCGTGCTGCTCGCCTCCGTCGGAATCCTGCTTAACATCGGTGCTCGTGGGAACACACAGACAGCTTCGGTGCGTGATCGCGGCCGGCGGGACAGCGGGACACGTGCTGTCGGCGCTGGCGGTGGCGGAGGCGCTGACGGAACGCGGCGTGTTCGTGACACTCGCCGGGTCGCCGGATCGCGTCGAAGCACAGCTCGTCCCTGACGCAGGGTTCGAGCTCGACACGTTCCGGATCAGCGGCTTCCCCCGGAAGCCCTCGGTTGCGCTCGCTCGCGCGCTCATTCGCGCCGCCGCAGCGCCGCCTGCCTGTCGCGCCATCCTGCGACGGCGACGGCCCGACGTGGTCTTCGGGGCCGGCGGATACGTCGCCGGGCCCATGGTGCTCGCCGCCGCCACGATGCGGATCCCGGCGGCGGTCGCCGAGGCCGACGCACACCTCGGGCTCGCGAATCGCCTCGCCGCCCCGTTTGCGAAGCGCATCTTTCTGGCCTATCCGATCACCGGGCGAGAGGGGAGCAAGGTGCGGGTCGTCGGTCGCCCGATCCCGGCGCGTTCTCGTGGGATCTCGAAGGAGGCTGGGCGCGAGATCTTCGAGCTTCCCGCCGAGGGGCCGGTGTTGCTCGTGACCGGGGCTCTCGCGGGGGCGCACACGCTCAACGAGGTGGTGATCGAGGCGTTTGGCGAGTCCGGACCGGCGATCCTCCACATCAGCGGCGCGCGTGACTACGACGCTCTTCGACGCCGCGTCACCCGATCTGACTACCGACTGATCCCTTCGACGGATCGCATCGGCGCTGCGTACTCGGCGGCCGACCTCATCGTGTCGCGCTCGGGTGGATCGGTGTGGGAGATGGCCGCGGCCGGCAAGCCGGCCGTTCTCGTCCCGTACCCGTTTGCGACGGCCGATCACCAGGCTCGGAACGCCGAGTACTTCGCGTCGGCGGGCGGGGCTATCATGGTGCGCGAGCTCGACGTCGAGGACGTCCCCGAACACGTGCGCTCGCTGCTTCGCGACCCGGCGAGGCTCCACTCCATGAGCGAGGCGATGCTGCGCGTTGCCAGGCCTCGTGCGGCCGACGAGATCGCCGAGGAGCTGATTGCTCTTGCTCGCGCTTGACGGACGGAGGCTGTGGTTCGTGGGTATCGGCGGCGCCGGGCTCTCGTCCTATGCCCAGCTCGCTCGCGACTGGGGGGCAGAGGTCGGCGGGTGGGACCGCGCCGAGACGCCGTACCTCGAACCGCTCGCCGGAATCGCCGTTGAGATCTCGCCCGACCCGGTCGTGCCCACCGGCTGGGAGGTGATCGTCTCGAGCGCGTACCCGACCGTTTCGGGGACGAGGCGCGCGGACTTTCTCGCGGAGCTCGCAGGCATTCGCAACTCGATCGTGGTCGGCGGATCACACGGCAAGAGCACCACCTCGGCGATGATCGCCTTCGCGCTCCACGAGTGCGGCGATGACCCTGCCTGGCTCGTCGGCGCGCCCGTTCCACAGCTCGGGAGCAACGCGGGATCGGGCGCGGGGTGGCTTGTCGTCGAGGGTGACGAGTCCGACCGCACCGTCTTCAGTCTTCCGGCGGAGATCGCGGTCGTGACGAACGTCGAGCTCGAGCACCACACCGAGTTCCACTCGCTCGGCGAGCTCGAAGGCGAGTTCGCGCGGTGGACGGCAGGCGTCCCACACGTCGTGCGCGATGCACCGCCGTTTACCGGTGAGCTGCTCGTTCCGGGTGAGCACAACAGACGAAACGCCGGTTCGGCGCTCGAGGCCCTCGTTCTCGCCGGCTGCGACCGGGCGGCGGCGGCCGACGCGCTCTCGCGCTTCTCAGGCGTCGGACGACGCTTCGACGTCACCGAGGCCGGGGGCATCACGATCATCGACGACTACGCCCACCACCCAACAGAGCTCGCTGCGAATATCTCCGCGGCCCGGAGTCGGTACCCCGGTCGGCGGCTCCGCGTGATCTTCCAGCCGCATCTCTACTCGCGGACGCGTCACCTCGCCGGGGAGCTCGGGGCGGTGCTCGCCGACGCGGACGATGTCGCCGTCACGGACGTCTACGGTGCTCGCGAGCTGCCGATCGTCGGCGTCTCGGGGAAGCTCGTGGTCGAAGCCGTGTCCGACCACGGACGCCTCGCGGGTTGGATGCCGACCGTCGAGGACGCCGTCGCGTTCATCGGTGGCCGTGCCGAGCCCGGTGATCTCATTCTCATCGCGGGTGCCGGCGACATCGATCGTGCTGCCGCGCTTCTTCGTGAGCAGTTGGAGCTGCGTCGACGATGACAGGCCTGCCGGCGCTGAGCGAGCACGTTGCACTGGCGCGCTTCACAACGCTCGGCACGGGCGGGCCCGCTCGGCTCTTTGCCCGCCCCGAGAGCCTTGATGAGCTTGTCGAGCTGCTGCGCTACGGCCGCGAGCACGGTCTGCCCGTCGAGCCGATCGGTCTTGGCTCAAACCTTCTCGTCGCCGACGCCGGCGTCGAGGCGGTTGTCGTTCGCCTCGCGGGCTCGCTGGCGTCGGTCGACGTCGTCGGGTCGATCTTGACGGCTGGTGGAGGGGCGACGAACGCCGTCTGCCTCCATCGCGCACGCGCCTCGGGACTCGGAGGGTTCGAGTTTGCCTCCGCGATCCCCGGTACAGCCGGGGCCGGTGTGCGGATGAACGCTGGTGCATACGGCAGTAACTGGGCGGCGGTGTTGCTCGATGCCGTGGTCGTCGACGCTGACGGCCCGAGGACGGTGCCGGTCGCCGACCTCGGCCTCGCGTATCGCCACTCGAACATCGCGCCCGGCGAGATCGTTGCGTCGGTGCGCTACCAGCTCGTACCCCGTCCAGAGGAGGAGATCAAGGCTGACGTCTCGCGGCTACTCGCGCAACGCAAGGCGACGCAGCCGACAAACAAGCGCACGTTCGGGAGCGTCTTCAAGAATCCCGAGCACGAGCTCGGAGCGGGGCGTCTGATCGAAGAGGTCGGGCTCAAGGGGGCGGAGATTGGTGGCGCATGCATCTCACAGCGACACGCGAACTTCATCGAGAACATGGGTGGGGCCACCTCGAGCGATGTAATTGCTCTCATGGCAGAGGCGCGTCGCCGCGTCGCCGACCGGTTCGGGGTCGTGCTCGAACACGAGGTGAGGCTTCTCGGACAGATCGAGCTGCCCGCGCTGTAGGGAAACTGGAGGCGACGGCGAACACGGCCCTGTGGCCGCGAGGAAGAAAGACATTCCATCCACGGCTGCCGCCGTGTCGACTCGGCGGAGCGCAGCCCCGACGTATCGCTGGGCTCCGTCAGGTCGATCAGTAGCAGTCGGGCTTGCCCTCCTCGGGCTCGCGGTCGGAGGATATTTCGGCGCTCTCGAGACCTCGGTCTTTGCCGTGCGCAACGTCGTCGTCGTCGGTGGCAGCACTCGTGTGCAGGCCGAGGTCAAGGCTGCGCTCACCATGGAGGCAGGCAGAAGCCTGCTCCGCATCTCGAGCACCGACCTGAGTCGTCGAACCGCAGCGATCCCTGACCTCGTCTCGGTCTCGTTCGATCGCTCGTTCCCTCATACGCTCCGGATCCGAGTCACCGCCGAGCACGCCGTGATGCTGCTGCGCCGGGGCTCGGCCACCTGGGTCGTCTCGGCCCGGGGGAGAGTGATGCGCAAGATCAGCTCCGCCTCGCACAGCAACCTGCCTCGCGTCTGGGTGCCGAGGGGCGCCGCCGTCGACGTCGGCGCGACGCTGACCCCCGAGGCCGGTGGCCTCGCAGCCGCCGCCCTCGCGCCGATCGCTGCCGGGGCATTTCCGGCCAACATCCGCTTTGTCCGTCTGAGCGATCAGGAGCTCACGCTCATGATGGGGTCGGGGCTCGAGGTCAGGCTCGGTGACATCGGCGATCTGCGGCTCAAGCTCGCGATCGCAAAGCGCATTCTGCGCGTCGTCGGGGCAGAGGCGGCACCGGGCGCGTATATCGACGTCAGCGTCCCCGAGCGACCTGTCCTGGGCGCCCAGAACCCTCAAGTCGGAGGTTGAGCTTGAGGTTTAGGTCGGTCGAGCTTGACGGTTTCCGCATTGACAAGAGGTCCAGCCGCCCGTACTCTCATGGTAGGAGGAGAGGCGCGACAGCCCCATGCTCCACTTCAGCTTGAGGTCGCGTCGACATTGACATGAGAGATCGTTCCGGGAACTACCTAGCGGTAATCAAGGTCGTCGGCGTTGGCGGCGGCGGTACGAACGCGGTCAACCGCATGGTCGACGCGGGCCTGACGGGCGTTGAGTTCGTCGCGGTGAACACCGACGCGCAGGCACTTCTCATGTGCGACGCCGACGTCAAGATTCACATCGGCGCAAAGGCGACACGTGGACTCGGCGCCGGCGCTGATCCGTCGGTCGGCCACGCCGCCGCGCTCGAGAGCCGGGACGAGTTGAAGGAGGCGCTCAAGGGCGCCGACATGATCTTTGTCACCGCCGGTGAGGGTGGCGGCACAGGAACCGGAGCAGCACCGATCGTCGCCGAACTCGGGCGCGAACTGGAGGCGCTCACCGTCGGTGTCGTGACGAGACCGTTCAGCTTCGAGGGACGTCGCCGCGGCCATCAGGCCGAGCAAGGCATCACCGAGCTCTCGGAGAAGGTCGACACCCTGATCGTGATCGAGAACGATCGCCTCCTGCAGGTCGTAGAGAAGCGCACGCCGCTCTCGGACGCCTTCAAGATGGCCGACGACATTCTCCGCCAGGGCGTCCAGGGCATTACCGACCTGATCACCGTTCCCGGGATCGTCAACCTTGACTTCGCCGACGTTCGCACGATCATGCGCGACGCAGGCTCGGCACTCATGGGTATCGGTATCGCCTCGGGCGAGAACCGTGCGAGCGAGGCCGCCCGTACTGCCGTCAGCTCACCGCTGCTTGAGTCCTCGATCGACGGCGCGACCGGCCTGCTGCTCAACATCACGGGCCCGTCCGACCTCGGTCTCTTCGAGGTCAACGAGGCTGCCGAGGTCGTCACGAGCGCCGCCGACCAGAACGCCAACGTCATCTTCGGTGCGGTCATCGACGACACCCAGTCGGATCAGGTTCGCGTCACGGTGATCGCGACGGGCTTCGGCGGCCAGCGCCGCCGGCGAGCACGCATGTCGTTCGAGGGTGGTTCGTCGCCGAGCACGTCCGGCAGCTCGTCGCCTTCGTCGGACTCGCTCGACGTTCCGTCGTTCCTCCGCGGCGAGTAGCCACACCGGCCGGGCACGCCCGGACGCCGCAGACGACCGACCTTCGCGGATCCGTAGTTCACCAGCGCCGATCAGCGCGTACCACGATGTAGCGGCGCGCCTGACGCGGGAACCTCCGGAAAAGGAGGTTGACCATGAACGGGCATGGACGAATGTTGGTCGCACTGTCGGCTGTCGGTTCGCTCCTGATCTGGGCAGCACTTGCCGCGTCTGCAGGCTCCATCGTTGTCAACGGCACGGCCGAGGTCGGGCCGGTTGCGACGGATGACGCCAACGTCGTGGCGCCGCAAGGGTGGACGACCACCGGCAGCTTCACGGGCGTCAGGTACGGCAGCTCGGGTGTTCCGGGTATCGACGCCTCGGCGGCCATCCACGGAGGAGTCTCGATGTTCGCGGGTGGGCCGAACAACGCATCCTCGGCGGCGTGGCAGAGCGTGAAGCTCCCCGCCGTGTGGGTGAAGGCAGTCGCCGCAGGGCGAGGGAACGCCAGGTTCACCGCCGCGCTGGGAGGCTGGGAGGGACAGCCCGATGCTGCAACCGTCACCTACCTCTTCCAGGATGGCGGAGGCGCGACTGTCGGGTCGATCCGTCTCGGGCCCGTCACACCGCAGATGCGGGTCAATGTCACGAAGCTCATTGCTGTCTCGAAGACTGCGGTGGTGCCCGCATCCACACGATCCGTCAAGGTGACGATTACAGCGATCCGGGGATCGGGAGCCTATAACGACGGATACGCAGACAACGTCGGCATGACGCTGGTCGGCTGAGCGGCGCGCGGCGCGGCTGCGCGAGAGCGTCGCCGCGCCGCCCGCGCGTTACCGACGCGCCGCTCGGATCGACGCGGTTAACATCGGGCGGGTGGACAACCTCCATCGCACGCCGCTCTACGACAAGCACGTCGAGGCGGGGGCGCGGCTCGTGCCGTTCGCCGGCTGGGAGATGCCGGTCCAGTACACCGGCGTGATCGAGGAACACCGGGCTGTACGGACAGACGCGGGTGTCTTCGACGTCTCCCACATGGGCGAGCTCGAGGTCGAGGGCCCGAGGGCGCTCGACCTGCTCCAGGACGTGCTCTCGAACGACGTGGCGAAGCTTGAGATCGGAGACGCGCAGTACACGCTCCTCACGACGCCTGAAGGCGGGATCGTCGACGACCTGATCGTCTATCGCACGGGCGCATGCAGGTACCTCCTTGTCGTCAACGCGTCGAACCGCGCGGCCGACTTCGCCTGGATCGTCGAGCGTGAGCGTCGTGGCTCGGATGTGCGCGATGTGTCTGACGACTACGGCCTGCTCGCCGTGCAGGGGCCACGCGCGCTCGCGCGGCTTGGACTCGCCGCGGGCACGGCGTTCACCTGGGAGACGGGCGTCATCGACGGCGTCGAGGTGATGATCAACCGCACCGGATACACCGGCGAGGAGGGTGTCGAGCTCGCATGCATGACCGAGGACGCGCCGAAGCTCTGGGACGCAATCCTCGCCCGCGGCGTGGTGCCGTGCGGGCTCGGTGCGCGCGACACTCTACGCCTCGAGGTCTGCTACCCGCTACATGGCAACGACATCGGCCGGGACCGGGATGCGATCTCGAGCGGGCTCGGGTGGGTCTGCGCGCTCGAGAAGGACTTTACGGGCGCTGACCGTCTCCGCGAGATCAAGGCCGCAGGCCCTGATCAGAGGCTCGTGGCCTTTCGGATGACTGAGGTGGCGATCCCCCGTGCGGGGATGGCGATCGAAGGTGGCGGCGTCGTCACCTCCGGCTCGCATTCACCAATGGTCGATGTCGGCATCGGTCTCGCATACGTTCCCACTTCGATGAGCTCTCCTGGCACGGAGTTGACGGTCGATGTCCGCGGCCGCGCGCGCCGTGCCCAGGTGGTTCCCAAACCGATCTACAAGCGAGGGGAGTGAGCAGTGGCTGCAGCCGAGACGTATCCCGATGGCCTGCGTTACAACGCCGAGCACGACTGGGCCCGTGTCGAGGGCGATGAAGCTGTGCTCGGAATCACCTGGCACGCCGCCGACGCCCTCGGCGAGCTTGTCCACTACGAGGCACCCGAGGTCGGCACCGCGATCGCAAAGGGCGGCTCCTACGGCGAGGTCGAGTCCGTCAAGGCCGTCTCGGATCTCATCTCACCGCTCTCCGGAGAGGTGCTCGAGGTCAACGCGATCGTGGTTGACGCACCCGAGACGGTGAACGACGATCCGTACGGCAACGGCTGGCTCGTCCGTGTGCGACTCAGCAACCCCGCCGAGATCGAGTCGCTCCTGGACGTCGAGGCCTACCGCAAGGAGCTCGACTAACTCGTGAGTTACACCTCGCTGACTGACGCCGATCGCGACGCGATGCTCGAAGCGATCGGCGTCGCATCGATCGAGGAGCTCTTCCGCGACATCCCCGAAGCGATGCGCTTCAGGGGGGCGCTCGATGTGCCGCCGGCCCTCTCGGAGGCCGAGCTGACTCGCCATATGGAACAGCTGGCTGCCAAGAACGTCCTCGACGAGGTGTCGTTCCTCGGCGCTGGCATCTACGACCACTACGTCCCGGCAGTCGTCGACGCAGTGCTGCAGCGAGGTGAGTTCCTCACGGCGTACACGCCGTATCAGCCGGAGCTCTCTCAGGGTGTCCTTCAGGCGATCTTCGAGTACCAGACGGCGATCTGCGAGCTGACCGGCATGGACGTGTCGAACGCATCGGGGTATGACGGTGCGACCGTCGCCGCGGACGTCTGCTTCGTCGCGAAAGCTACGACGGGCCGCAGCAAGATCGTGATCACCGAGGCGACGAACCCGCAGGTCCGTCAGGTCGTCAAGACGTTCGCACGCGGCTTCGGGCTCGAAGTCGTCGAGGTTCCTCACTCCGGCGGCGTCACCGACCCGGCAGCCGTACGCGCGGCGGCACAGGACGCAGCAGCCGTCATCTTCCAGCACCCGAACTTCTTCGGCTGCCTCGAGCAGGCCCCGGAGATCGCGGCTGCCGCCAACGACGCCGGTGCCCTGCCCGTCGCGCACGTCGATCTGATCAGCCTTGGGGTGCTCGAGGCTCCTGGCAACTACGGCTGCGCTTTTGCAATCGGCGAGGGTCAGTCCGCCGGGAACTCCATGAGCTACGGCGGTCCGCACTACGGCTTTCTCGCCGCGCGCGAGCCTTACATGCGCCGGCTACCCGGCCGGATCGTCGGTGAGACCGTCGACATCGCGGGAAAGCGCGGATTCGTGCTGACGCTCCAGACCCGTGAGCAGCACATCCGCCGCGAGAAGGCGACGTCGAACATCACCACAAACCAGACACTGCTCGCGCTTGCAGGCCTCGTGCACCTCTCGCTGCTCGGCCCGCAGGGGCTGCGCGAGACGGCTGAGACCTGCATGGCGCTCTCTGCCTATGCCAAGGACAGACTGCAGGCGAAGGGGCTTGAGCTGCTCTTTCCCGAGCAGGCAACGTTCAAGGAGTTCGCCGTGCGTGTCGGACGCAACGGGCGCGAGGTCACCAGGGCCGCCCGGACTCAAGGCGTCAACCCGGGCTATCCGCTCGTGCGTGACTACCCGGAGCTCGACGACGCGATCCTCGTGGCCGTGACCGAGAGGCGCACCGTCGAGGAGATCGACCGGCTCGCGGAGGTGCTCGCACCGTGAAGCTGATCTACGAGAAGTCCCGACCCGGCCGTCGCGGCCTTGAGATTCCGAAGCCGGACCTGCCCGTGCCAGCGATCCCTGCCGGGCTCGCGCGCAAGACGCCGCCGCGGCTGCCCGAGATGGCAGAGCCCGAGGTTATGCGCCACTTCACCGAGCTCTCGCGCCGCAACTTCGGGATCGACATCGGTTTCTACCCGCTCGGCTCCTGCACGATGAAGTACAACCCGCGCGTCAACGAGCGTCTCGTCGGGCTACCTGGCTTCCGCGACCTGCACCCGCTCGTCGAGGACGACGCGGCGCAGGGGGCGCTTGAGCTCGAATGGAACCTGCAGGAGATCCTCCGCGCCGTGACGGGCCTTCCGGGAGTCAGCCTTCAGCCTGCGGCCGGGAGCCAGGGTGAGCTCACCGGGCTCCTCTGCATGCGCGCGTACTTCGATGACATCGGCGAAGGTGAGCAGCGCCGCAAGATCGTCATCCCGGATACGGCCCACGGTACGAACCCGGCGAGCGTGACCATGGCCGGCTACGAGGTGACCCCGGTCAAGACCGACGCCCGCGGCAACATCGACATCGATGACCTCCGGACGAAGGTCGACGAACATACGGCCGGGCTGATGCTCACGAATCCGTCAACTCTGGGGCTCTTCGACGAGAACATCGAGCAGATCCGCGACATCTTCCACGCCGCCGGAGCGCTCATGTACTACGACGGCGCGAACCTGAACGCCGTCGTGGGGATCTCCCGGCCGGGTGACATGGGCTTTGACATCGTCCACATCAACCTCCACAAGACCTTCTCGCAGCCGCATGGCGGCGGCGGGCCCGGTGGCGGGCCGATCGCAGTCGCGGCGAAGATCGATCCGTATCTGCCGGCGCCGGTCGTTGTGCGTGACGGCGAAGGGTTCCGGCTCGACTACGACCGGCCAAAATCAATCGGCAAGGTGCGTGGCTTCAGCGGGCCATTCGGCGTATTCGTCCGCTCCTACGCGTTCATGCGTGCCTGGGGGCCGGGGCTGAAGCAGATGAGCGAGATCGCTGTCCTGAATGCGAACTACATGCGTGTCCGGCTCCAGGGTGCCTATGAGCTTCCGTACGACCGGCTGTGCATGCACGAGTTCGTGCTCAGCGCGCGAGCCCTCAAGCGCGACCACGGAATCACCGCACTTGATGTGGCCAAGCGACTGATGGACTTCAACTACCACCCGCCGACGGTGTACTTCCCGCTCGTCGTCCCTGAGGCGCTCATGATCGAGCCGACCGAGACCGAGGCGAAGGAGACGCTTGACGAGTTCTGCGACGCGATGCTGCAGATCGCCCGTGAGGCGGCCGAGAGCCCGGATGAGCTCCGGGCGGCGCCGCACGGGCGTCCGGTCGAGCGGCTTGATGAGGTACGTGCGGCCAGGAACCCCATCGTCCGTTACGGCTTCGCCCGCGCGGACGACGACGTGTAGCCACTCGCCCGCCACAAGCTGACACCGCTCATCTACCGTGGGTGCTCACGCGAAGCGAGGGAGAGTCTGATGGAGAAGCGCCGTCTCGGCACGCATGGGCTCGTCACATCCGCCCAGGGGCTCGGATGCATGGGCATGTCGGAGTTCTACGGGCCAAGGGACGACGCGGAGGCCGTCGCGACCATCCACCGCGCTCTCGACCTCGGGGTCGACTTCTTCGACACCGCGGACATGTACGGCCCGTTCACGAACGAGCGTCTCGTCGGCCGCGCTCTCGCCGGCCGACGCCACGAGGTCGTGATCGCGACGAAGTTCGGCAACGAACGGCGCGAGGACGGAACCTGGCTAGGCACGAACGGCCGCCCCGAGTACGTGCATGCGGCGTGTGATGCCTCGCTCGCCCGACTCGGGATCGACACGATCGACCTCTACTACCAGCATCGCGTTGATCGAGACACCCCCGTCGAGGAGACATGGGGTGCCCTCGCCGAGCTTGTCGAGGCGGGCAAGGTGCGTTACCTCGGAATCTCGGAAGCCGCAGCTGCCACCGTCCGGAGAGCCCACAGCGTTCACCCGGTGAGCGCTCTGCAGTACGAGTACTCGCTCTGGACGCGAGATCCCGAGGAGGAGATCCTGCCGCTTGCTCGTGAGCTCGGGATCGGATTCGTCCCGTACAGCCCGCTCGGACGCGGTGCCCTGGCAGGCGGTATCAAATCGGCTGACGATCTCCATGAGACCGACTTTCGTCGCAACAACGCCCGCTTCCAGGGCGAGAACCTGGCCCACAACATCACGCTGATCGCTCACCTCGAGGCGATCGCTGCCGAGAAGGACGCGACTCCGGCGCAGGTGGCGCTCGCGTGGGTGCTGGCCCAGGGCACGGACATCGTGCCGATCCCGGGCACGAAGCATGTGAGCTACCTGGAGCAGAATGTCGCAGCCTGCGAGCTCGTCCTCCCGACCTCCGACCTTGAGCGTCTTTCGGCGGCGTTCCCCGCCGGTGCAACCGCGGGTGATCGCTATCCCGACATGTCCCGTGTCAACATCGACGCCAGGCCATTAACAGCTCCTTAATCCCGTACGCCGACGGGAACGTCTGCCCTGCGCGGCGCGTTTGGTCGTCTGCATGCCAGAAATCCACGACAAAGGAGTTCGCTTGACAGATGTCGTCCGAACCGACGCCGAGTGGCGCGCTCAGCTCGATCCCGAGCAGTACCGGGTCCTGCGCGAGAAGGGAACGGAGCCGCCGTTCTCCGGCGAGTACGACCACGTCTTCGAACCCGGGACGTATCACTGCGCGGGCTGCGGCACGGAGCTCTTCACCTCCGAGGCGAAGTACGACTCGGGCTGCGGCTGGCCGGCTTTCTTCGAACCGGCGAGCGACGAGGCGATCGACGAGGAGACGGACAGAAGCCACGGCATGGTTCGCACCGAGGTCATGTGCGCAAGCTGTGGCGGGCACCTGGGGCATCTGTTCCCAGACGGCCCGGCGCCGACCGGTGTGCGGTACTGCATCAACTCAGCGGCCCTCAAGCTGGAGGAGAAGTGATGACAAGCAAGGCGACATTCGGTGCAGGGTGCTTCTGGGGTGTCGAGGCGGCGTTTCGTCGGATCGACGGCGTGGTCTCGACGGCGGTCGGGTATGCCGGTGGCGCCACGTCGAACCCCAGCTACCAGCAGGTCTGTCACGAAGGAACGGGCCATGCCGAGGTGGTCGAGGTCACCTACGACCCGGCGAAGGTGCTGTACGAGCAGCTGCTCGCGGTCTTCTGGGCCGAGCACGACCCCACGCAGCTCAACCGTCAGGGGCCTGACGTCGGTGACCAGTACCGCTCCGTCATCTTCGTCCAGGACGCCGGGCAGCGGGCGGCCGCCGAGTCCTCACGTGACCGAGTCCAGTCGCGGCTCACGAAGCCGGTCGTAACCCAGATCGAGGATGCGCCGACCTTCTGGTCGGCCGAGGACTACCACCAGCAGTACCTCGAGAAGCGCGGGCTCTCGAGCTGTCACGTCTCTCTCGTAGTCTAGGAAGGGCGTCCGGCGGTCGGGGCATGCGTGGCCCGACCGCCGCGAGGCGTGCGCGGCGAGAGTTCGTGCATTTTGCGAGAAAGGCCCTTCCAGGAACCCTTGCGGCCCGTCGCTCCTTCGCTAATCTCGGGCTCTCACCGAGCACGGAGCGCGAGTAAGTCGATGCCGCCCCAAGAGATCGGACGCGGAAGGCCGCAAGGCCCAGGGCGATCGGTCAGTTGGGACGGCGGATGAAAGCGCCACCGGCTCGGTGTTCCTTGTTAAGTCCTGTCCTGTCACAGTGGCACGGCGCCTTTGGCACCCGGCGCTGGAGCCTGCGCGGGGGACATGATCGGGAGACCGCTACGGCGTGACAGTAACGGCGGAGGCGGCTTCGTAGATACGGAGGCCGGTCGCTGTTGTCGCGCACGCCTGGTTCGCAGCCACGACGACGCGACCCGGGCGTGGGGCGGTCCAGACGATGGCGAAGGCGCCCTTGGCACTGAGCTTCGGCTGGGCGTACAGCGCCGGTGCGCCACCGTGGTTGTAGACCGTGACCATGTCGGCACACCCCGCGGCGGACGAGAAGAACCTGCCGGAGATCGCGACCTTCCGTCCGGCGGAGGCTCTGGCGGCAAGTGCCGGGCCAGGCCCGGGTGCGTCGCAGGCCCACGTCCACGTGTCGGTGGCTCCGATGCCCTTCGGGCGCATCGAGCCGTAGTGGATGACAAGGCGCGTGTACTGGCGCCTGCCACTCAGGCAGGTGCGAACGCGGTCTGCGGCGGCGGTCATCGGGTAGCTGTGGAAGTGCCCGGCTGCGCAGTTCGGTGTGCAGTCGTTCGCGGTCGCGATGCCTCTTGTTGTCACCGACGAGGCACCCCACCGGCTCCAGACGAGCTGCGTCAGCCCGTAGTTACCGTCACCGCAGGCAAGCGTGATCGCGGCCGGTGAGAGCGTCTGAGCTCCGCAGTCGGGCAGCGTCAGCGTCGGATGCACGGTGGGAACCGACGCGGCGGCGCCGGTCGAAGCCACTGCGACGACGGCGAGAGCGGCCAGCAGCAGCCGGATATTCACGCCTCTGTTGACAGCCGTTCGCGCTTCGCCTTCGACGCAGTCTGCTGACGCTTTCCGGCGTTCAGCTCGACCTTGCGAAGGCGGATCGACTTCGGTGTCACTTCGACAGCCTCATCGTCTCGGATGAACTCGAGTGCCTGCTCGAGCGAGAGCGGCCTCGGTGGAATGAGCCGGATCAGCTCGTCGGCCGAGGAGGCGCGCATGTTCGTGAGCTTCTTCGGCTTCGACGCGTTCACATCGAGATCGTTGCTCCGCGAGTTCTCACCGACGATCATGCCCTCATACAGCGGGTCCGTCGGAGCGATGAAGAGCGATCCGCGCTCCTGGAGCGCCTCGATCGCGAACCCTGTGGCGGTGCCTGTGCGGTCAGCGACGAGGCTGCCGGTCGGACGGGTGCGCAGCTCGCCGAACCACGGCTCCCATGCTTCGAAGACGTGATGGAGGATGCCTGTGCCGCGCGTCTCGGTCAGGTACTCGGTACGGAAGCCGATCAGGCCGCGGGCGGGAACCAGGTACTCCATGCGCGCCCAGCCGGTGCCGTGGTTGACCATCTGTTGCAGACGGCCCTTGCGCAGAGCGAAGAGCTGCGTAACGACGCCGATGTACTCATCGGGAATGTCGACGGCGACGCGCTCGACCGGCTCGTGACGCTTGCCGTCGATCTGCTTGGTGAGCACCTCGGGCTTGCAGACCGTAAGCTCGAAGCCCTCGCGGCGCATGAGCTCGACGAGAATCGCGAGCTGGAGCTCGCCACGGCCCTGGACCTCCCAGGCATCGGGGCGGCTGGTGGGAAGGACTCGGAGCGAGACGTTGCCGATGAGCTCGGCCTGGAGCCTGTCGCGCACCAGGCTCGCGGTGAGCCGCGTGCCCTCGGTGCCGGCGAGAGGACTGGTGTTGATGCCGAGCGTCACGGAGAGGCTCGGCTCGTCGACTGTCGTGACCGGGAGCGGGCGCGGATCGATCGGGTCGGCGATCGTCTCGCCGATCGTGACCTCCGGCAGCCCTGCAAGGGCGACGATATCGCCCGGGCCGGCCTCCGTCGCCGGGACGCGATCGAGTGCCTCTGTGGTGTAGAGCTCGGTCACCCTCGCCGTCTCGATCGTCCCGTTCGCGCGGCACCAGGCGACCTGCGCACCCTTGCGGAGCGTGCCGTGGTGGATGCGGAGCAAAGCGAGCCGACCGACGTACGGGCTTGCGTCAAGGTTCGTGACGAGCGCCTGGAGCGGATGATCGGGATCGTAGGACGGTGCAGGGATGGTGGTGAGAATGGTGTCGAAGAGCGGCTTCAGGTCAGCCGCCAGCTCGTCGGGCGCGAGTCCAGCCTGGCCGGAGCGCGCGTTCGAGTAGATGATCGGGAACTCGATCTGCTTCTCGGTCGCGTCAAGGTCGAGGAAGAGCTCGTAGACCTCGTTCACGACCTCCTCACAGCGCGCGTCGGGACGGTCGACCTTGTTGACAACGAGGATCACCGGCAGACGGAGCTCGAGCGCCTTGCGCAGCACGAACCGGGTCTGCGGCAGCGGGCCCTCGGAGGAGTCGACGAGTAGCACGATGCCGTCGACCATGGTCAGTCCACGTTCGACCTCGCCGCCGAAGTCGGCATGCCCGGGGGTGTCGATGATGTTGATCTTCACGTCGCCGAGCTGCACCGCGGTGTTCTTCGCGAGGATCGTGATGCCCTTCTCGCGCTCCAGGTCCATCGAGTCCATCACGCGCTCGTTGACGTCCTGGTTTTCGCGGAACGAACCAGCCTGCCACAGCATCGCGTCGACGAGCGTGGTCTTGCCGTGGTCGACGTGGGCGACGATTGCGACGTTGCGCAGATCGTGGCGATAGGCGAGGTTCGGTTCGGACATGGCCCAGCAGGCTATCCGTAGCGGGTGGTCTGACCGGGATTCGGGTGTCTCTAGGCGGCGTTGTCTGCCGCGGCGAGCTGCCCGCAGGCAGCTGCGATGTCGCGGCCTCGGGTCAGGCGCACCGTCGTCGGCACACGGGCCTTACCGAGCACCGACTTGAACCGCTCGATCGCGTCACGCCCGGAGCCGTCGTACATCCCGGTCGGGTTGTACGGGATCAGATTGACCTTGAACATCTTCGGGTCGAGGATCTTGGCGAGCGCAGCGGCGTTCTCGACGGAGTCGTTGACGCCCGCCAGCATGACGTACTCGATGTAGACCTTCTGGCCTCGCACAGCGACGTACCGGCGGCACTCCGCGAGGACGTCCTCCAGCGGGAAGCGGTCGTTGACCGGCATCAGCCGGCTGCGGAGCACGTCGGCGGGCGCATGGAGGGAGAGCGCAAGACGGATCGGCTGGTCGACCTCGTCGATGAACCGCGTCAGGCCGGGCAGCCAGCCGACGGTCGAGATCGTCGTGCGGCGTGGCGTCACCCCGACGTCCGGGAGCCGTCGTGCGGCTTCGAGAACCGGGTCGAGGTTCATCATCGGCTCTCCCATCCCCATGAAGACGACGTGGTCGACCGGCTCGATCCGGCGGAAGTGCAGCACCTGGTCGAGGATCTCTCCGGCCGACAGGTTCCGCCCGAACTTCATCTGCCCGGTCGCGCAGAACGTGCAGGTGAGCGGACATCCCGACTGGGACGAGAGGCACACCGAGCGCCGACCGTCGCGGTAGCGCATCAGCACGGCCTCGACGGGAAGACCGTCGTACGTCCGGAAGAGCACCTTGAGCGTGCGGTCCTTCGCCTGGGTCTCGCTCATCACCTTGAGCGACGAGAACGGCACCTGCTCCTCGAGCTGGGCGCGGAGCGGCGCCGGAAGGTTCGTCATCTCGGAATATCCGGCAACCCCGCGTGCGGCCCACTCCCACACCTGGCGGGCGCGGTAGGCGGGCTCGTAGGCGAGCGCGGCGTCGAGACGTTCGAGGTTCACCTACACACCGTAGCCCTGACAGCGATGATGGCGACATGGAGCAACGCGTTTCACTCATCACGCTCGGCGTCGAAGACCTCCCACGCGCCCGGGCCTTCTACGAAGCGATCGGCTGGGAGGTGACCGACGATCCCGAGGAGGTGATCTTCTTCCAGGCGGGCGGACTGGTCGTCGCGCTCTGGAGCCGAGAGAGCCTGGCCGAGGACACTCACATGGACGACTCGAGCGGCTGGGGTGGCGTGACGCTGGCCCACAACGTCGGCTCTCCCGCCGAGGTCGACGCGATCCTCGAGGATGCGCGCATCGCCGGCGCGCGCATCGCGCGACCGGGCGACGAGACCCACTGGGGTGGGTACTCGGGCGTCTTCGTCGACCTCGACGGCCACCCGTGGGAGATCGCGCACAACCCCGGGTGGGTTCTCAACGACGATGGCACCGTCACGATCTGACGTTCTAGGCTGACGCCATGATCGATCTCCGCTCGGACACTCAGACCACACCCTCACAGGCGATGCGCCAGGCGATGGCCGAGGCTGAGGTCGGTGACGAGCAGCGGCGTGAGGATCCGACCGTCCTTGCGCTCGAGGAGCGCGCTGCGGCGTTCCTCGGTCAGGAGGAGGCCGTGTACCTCCCGACCGCGACGATGGCCAACCAGATCGCCCTCGCGATCCTCGGCGAGCGCGGCACCGAGCTGATCGTCGAGGAGACCGCGCACATCATGATCGCCGAGCTCGGCGGCGCCGCCATGCACTCGGGCCTTCAGACCCGGGGGTTACCGGGCGTGAGGGGGTGCCTCTGCGCCGAGCAGATTCCGGAGGCTGTTCATCCGTCGGACGGCTTCCATCAGCCGCGCGCGTCGATCCTGGCGCTCGAGAACACCCACAACAGTGCGGGCGGGGCTGTGTGGCCCCTCGACGGGCTCACTGCTGTCGTCGGCGCGGCGCGTGAGGTCGGGCTCGCGGTGCACCTCGATGGAGCGCGGATCGCAAACGCAGCCGTTGCACTTGGCATCCCGACCGCGGAGATGGGTGTGCTGTTCGACACGGTCACGCTATGTCTCTCCAAGGGACTCGGTGCACCGCTCGGAGCCGTCATCGCCGGTTCGAACGAGCTGATGCTTCGGGCGCGCGTCGAGAAACACCGCTTCGGCGGGGCGATGCGCCAGGCCGGCGTGATCGCCGCCGCCGGGCTCTACGCGCTGGAGCACAACGTCCACCGGCTCGCTGACGATCACGTTCGGGCGCGGAGGCTCGCCGAAGGCTGGCACGCGCGGGGGCTTCCGGTCGATCTCGACCAGGTCGAGACGAACTTCGTCCAGCTCGATGTCGGCGCGCTCGGCTTGACGAGCGGCACCGCACTTCAGCTCCTCGACGCGGCCGGCGTCGGACTGACGTCGACGGTCAGGCGTAACGTTCTGCGCGCCGTTACGCATCTTGACGTCGACGACGACCACATCGATCGGGCGATCGAGCTCGCCCCCGCTGCGTTGGAGGCGCATGTCGCGGCCTGACTCCCTCAACCAGGCGTGCGAGCGACTGCTACAGACACGTCAGGCGCAGCGACTTCCGTCGATCGCCGCCGCAGTGGTGCGGGCCGGTGAGGTCGTCTGGTCGGGCGCCGTCGGATACGCCGACTGGGAGGGGGGCGTCCTCGCGACGCCCGGGACGCAGTATCGAATCGGCTCGATCACAAAGACGTTTACGGCTGTCGCGGTGATGCAGCTCCGCGACGGCGGCTTCCTTGACCTCGACGATCGTCTGGAGCAGCACATCGACGGCATCGCGCCGGGCTCCCCGACGATCCGTCAGCTTGTTGCGCACCTCTCGGGTCTCCGGCGCGAGGCGGGCGAGATGTTCGTGACCGGCGCGACACCGAGCGTCGAGGACGTGCTCGGGGCGTACGAGCGGGTGCTTCCAGCCGCGCGGGCACATCACTACTCGAACCTCGCCTTCGCGCTCCTCGGCGAGGTCGTCGCGCGCCGCAGCGGGACGCCGTACATGGAGTACGTCGATACGAATCTGATCGCCCCGCTCGACCTGTCACGGACAACCTGGTACGAGCAGCGACCGAACGCGCAGGGCTATCTCGTCGACGAGTGGGCCGGTACAGCAGCACGTGAGCCTCACAGCGACATGGGAGGTGTGGCCGCGATGGGGCAGCTGTGGTCGACGGTCGGCGATCTCTGCGCCTGGGCCTCGTTTCTCGTCGACGGCCGAGAGGGCGTGCTCTCACCCGAGAGTGCCGACGAGCTCTGGTCGCCACAGGTGATGGTGAATCCGGACGAGTGGGTGGTGGGCTGGGGGCTCGGCCTCGAGCTCCAGCGTCGCGGCGAGCGGGTCTTCGGAGGTCACGGCGGAGCGATGCCCGGCTTCCTGGCTGGTGTCTACATCAACCGTAAGACACGGACTGGGGCGGCTGCGCTGACGAACTCGGGAACGCAGGGGGTGAAGGATCTCGCCCTCGACCTCGTATCGACGACGATCGACCTGTGGCCGGCGGACGTTGGCGTCTGGACGCCCGAGGCGGAGCCGCCCGCGGAGATCCGCTCGATCCTCGGCCGTTGGTGGTCGGAGGGCAGCGAGTTCACGTTCTGCTGGCGGGATGCGAAGCTCGAGGCCACGGTTGAGGGTGCAGCGTCATGGCAGCTCCCCGCCGTCTTCGAGCGCGTCGGCGAGCGCGAGTATCGGGGTGTCTCCGGGCGCGAGCGGGGCGAGCTCCTGCGGATCGAGGACGACCGTCTGGTGTGGGCCGGGTACGCATTCACCCGTCTGCAGGAGCCGTCTGCCGGCTAGCGATCGCCCGCGAGCGCGTAGGCGACGACCGCTGCCGCGTAGAAGCTGACCAGCAGGAATCCCTCCCAGCGCTTCGAGCGGCCGTCCGCGACGATTGCGGCAACCACGAGCGCAGCCCCGCCCATCGTGATCAGCTCGACCGGGCGAAAGGCGAGCGGCAGACCACGGCCGACCGTCCAGGAGAGCAGAGCGATTGCCGGCACGACGAACACCGCGACCTGCGCCGCCGACGAGATCGCAATCTCGGCTCCGAGACTCGGGTTCCCACGGAGGGCGACGACGACTGCGCCACCGTGCTCGGCGGCGTTACCGACCAACGCGACGATGACCGCGGCAACGAAGAACTCCGATAGCCCGAGCGACGTTCGAAATGCCTCGAGCGATCCGACGAGAACCTCGGACACGAGTGCGGTCGCGACCGTCGCGCCAGCAAGCGCGAGGATCGCGCGGCGCAGGCTCCATGCTTCGTCTGACGCCTCGGTCGTATGGGCTGCACGATGCGCGCGCAGGTTTCGTACGGTCAGCGTGACGTAGATCGCCAGCAGGATTGCTGCGACCGGGATCGTCACGAGGTAGAGCGTGTGCCGGTCGGGGTCGCCGTGCCACCCCGCGACCGAAGGGACCGCGAAGACGCACACGGCCGCCCCGACCATTGAGATCTGGAGGAGCAGCGAGCGCCGGTCGATCCGTCCATTGCCACCAGCGATCATCGCGCCGCCAAGCACGAGGAGTGCGTTCGAGACGACCGAGCCGACGAGCGATCCGCGAACCACGTTCGGGAGCCCGCTGCCGACCGCGAGCAGCGTGATGATGAGCTCGGGCGCGTTCCCGAAGCTGGCGTTCACGAACCCGCCGATACCCGGGCCGGTGTGCTCTGCGACCTGCTCGGTCGCCTCACCGATCAGGAACGCCAGCGGCGCAAGGGCTGCGCATGCGAGCACGAACTCGGTCGCTCCGCTGGCGTGGAGCACGTACTTGCCGATCAGCACGATCGGCGTGAGGGCAAGAGATGCCCAGAAGAGTCGCCTCGCCACACGGCAAGGATATCGGTGGCCTCGGCGAGCCGCCGTCAGCGCCGCCTTGCCTGAAAGTCAAGACTTGAAGATCGGGTGGGATGAGCAACAATGACCGTGATGCACGATCACAAGCCCGCGACGTTGCCGCTTCATCCCCACTCGGAGATGGAGTGCCGCCGCTGCGAGGTTCACTGCGACAAGGTGGTGCATCCGGCCGCGTGTCTGGCTCGAAGCTGCCCGTTTGTCTACAGCTACGAGGCCTGGGATCACACCTACATCGGGTGCATGCAGAAGGTCTACGGCGTCGAGATCGACCTCGACATGCTCCGCGAGGCCGAGGAGAAGGCGCCCGGGTTCGGCGCGATTCGTGCGTTGCGGCAGCCGCTCCCGATGTGCAAGTCCGAGGTCGAGAGCACCTACGTGTCACGGTCAGAGGCGACGGGCTGCATCAACCCCGAGTTCGGCGAGCTGCCCGTGGGCGAGCCGACCTTCAGGGTCTTCGCACAGCTGAAAAGCGAGTAGCGGCGGCGGCGACAACGCGGGTGCCCGCGGCCCGGTCGCCGAGCCTTCGTCCGTCGGCGTCGGCCCTCGCGATCAGAAACCCGACGACATACGGCACGAAGAACGGGATGCCGTCGACGAGTCGCAGGACGTTGCGCGTCGCGGACTCCCGCCAGGTGGGTTTGCCGCCGTCGGCTCCGACGACGCGAAGCCGGAACATGCGCTTGCCCACCGTTGTCCCGGCGACGTGCTCGAGCACCACCCAGTAGCCCCACGACAGCACCGTCCAGACAAGGGCGGGCGTCCCGCTGAGGTTGAAGCTGATCGAGCCGCCCGATCGCTGCGCTCGGCCGGTCGCAACGCTCACCAGGTAGCCGAGGACGAAGAACGTGACGAGGCCGTCGATCAGGACGGCGACGGCGCGCGCTCCGAGGCCGGCGGGCTCCAGGCCACGTCGCTGTGGATCCACGCTCAAGCCTTCTTCGACCGTCTGGCCGCCTTGGGCGGATCGACCGTCCACCGGCCGTGGAGGTCGCGAACCTTCCGCATCTGATCCTCGTCGGGGCCGTCGCCGGACCCGGGTACCTCGAGATACGCGTCGAGGTCGCTGAACGCAGGGTGGGAGAGAAACGCACCGAGCCCCTCGCCGATCTCGCCTTCGAGGATGTTCGCGTGCCGGTCGCGGTTTGATCCGAGCGGCGTCTGGCTGTCGTTGATGTGCAGCGCTCGCAGCCGATCGATCCCCATCGTTGCGTCGATCTGCCCGACGAGCGCGTCGACTGCGACCGGGTCGGTAACGTCGTATCCGGTCGCGTAGAGGTGGCAGGAGTCGAGACAGATGCCAAGCCGCGGATGCCCGTCGAGCGCGTCGAACAGGGCGGCAAGCTCCTCGATCGAGCGTCCGATCGTGCCGCCGGCACCCGCCGAGTTCTCCATCAGGAGCCACGTCGGGCCGTCGCAGCGATCGAGGATGCGTCGCATTGCCTCGGCGACCTGTGGGATCGCCCCGTCGAGGCCCCCGCCTAGATGCGAGCCGACGTGGAAGATGACGCCGTCCGACTCGATCGCGACGGCGGCATCCATCGACGCGAGCATTGCGGTGACCGACTTCTCATAGATCGCGGGGTCGGGCGCCGCGAGGTTGCAGAGGAAGAGGGCGTGGCAGACCACACCCGTGATGCCCTCCTCGGCGCGCCGGGCCTTGAAACGCTCGATCGCCTCCTGCTTGTGCGCCGTCGGGCGCCACATCCGCGGGCTCTGCGTGAAGACCTGCAAGCAGTCACCGCCGATCGCCGCGATGCGGTCAATCGCAGTGTCGATCCCGCCTGACGCGGAGACGTGGGCCCCGAAGCGCATCCGTCCCTACGATACGGGTCGATGTCCGTCCGCGTCCGCATGGCACCGAGCCCCACCGGCTTCCTCCACATCGGCGGGGTCCGCACGTTCCTGTTCAACTGGCTCTACGCGCGCCAGCAGGGCGGCGAGTGTCGGCTGCGGATCGAGAACACCGACACGAGCCGCGAGGTCGTCGAGGCGGTCGACCAGATCCAGGAGTCGTTGCGCTGGCTCGGGATCGACTGGGACGGCCCGATCACCTTCCAGCTCGACACCGCGGATGTTGCCCGCGATCTCGCCCAGAAGCTCCTGGCCGAGGGCAAGGCCTACGAGGACGACGGCGCGATCCGCTTTCGCCAGCCGGCCGACGGCGTCGTCTGGTGGGAGGACGCCGTGCGCGGCCACATCGAGTTCCGCAACGAGCTGCTGCCCGACCTCGTGATCGTGCGCTCAGACGGACGCCCGACCTACAACTTCGTCAGCCCGGTTGACGACATCACGGACGGGATCACGCATGTCATTCGCGGCGAGGATCACGTCTCGAACACGCCGACGCAGATCAACATCCTGCGCGCGCTCGGGGCCGAGCTGCCGGTCTACGCCCACGTCCCGAACATCAACGGCAACGACGGAAAGAAGCTCTCCAAGCGGCACGGTGCTGTCGCGATCGACGTGTTCCGCGCCGACGGCTACTACGCGCCGGCGCTGATGAACTTCCTCGCGCTCCTCGGGTGGAGCTACGACGACAAGACGACGATCATGTCTGAGGCCGAGCTGCTCGAGCGGTTCTCGCTGGAACGCGTTGGTCCATCGCCGTCGACGTTCGACTACGCGAAGCTCGACTGGATGAACGGCATGTACCTGCGGGCGCTCTCGCACGCTGACTACACGGCCTTCCTGCTTACCTGGCTGGGCGAGCAGGGCATCGACTGGCCCGCCGATCGCGTCGCTGCAACCGTCCCGATCGTTCAGGAGAAGATCGAGAAGGCAAGCGCCTATCCGGACTTCGTTCGCTTTCTCTTCGAGGACGTCTCGCCCGGAGACGCCGATCCGGCGACCTGTGCTGCCGCTGCCGATGCGCTCGGCGCACTCGACTCGTGGGATGCAGCATCGATCGAAGCTGCGCTTCGTGCCCTCGCAGAGATCCTCGGCCAGAAGCCGGGCCCGACGTTCGGTCCCATCCGGCTGGCAGTGACAGGGTCGAAGATCTCACCGGGGCTGTTCGAGAGCCTCGAGCTGCTCGGCCGCACGACGTCGCTCGCGCGGCTCGCCGCTGCCGCGGGCTGACGTTTCGACGTCGACCTAGTAGGATCGACGGCATGGCTGGGGGGTCATCAATCTTGCTCGTCGAGGACGATCCGTCCCTGCGGATGCTCTGCCGAGTGAGCCTCGAGCTCGAACACTTCGAGGTGCGAGACGCAGCGACGCTGGCCGACGCCCGCGCAGCCATCGAGGATGACCGGCCCGCGCTCGTGTTCCTCGATCTGCACCTCGGCGCCGACGAGAGCGACGGCCTGCTCGACAGCCTTCACGACGGTGGCATTCCCGTCGTGGTCGTGAGCGGCGAGCCGGACAACGGGCAGTTTGCCGGGCGTGCCGACGACGTGATCGAGAAGCCGTTCCTCCCGGACGACCTGATTGCAGCGGCACGCCGGTTCGTCCGCGCTAACGTGTCTCACCCGTGAGCGCCGACGTCCGTAGCCCCGAGGAGTTCGAGAGCCAGCTTGCGAGCTACCTCTTCGAACGCTCCGAGGAGCACCGCGCTGTCAGGGTGGGGGAGAAGGAGACCTCCGAGCAGGCCGAGATCGTGCACCGCTACGCGGATCTCTTCAGCCGCGGACAGCTCGATGCACTCCGCGAGGCCGAACATGGCGCGTCGGACGAGGACCGGGAGAAGCTCGCACGCCTGCGGATGACCTGCGAAGGCGGGCTCGTCTCGGCGGAGCTCGTCGAGCGCGACGACGAGCTCGAGAACAAGCTTCTTGCCGCGCGCGTGACGTTCAAGGGCGAGGAGATGCCGCTGCGCACCGCCCAGGCGAAGCTCGCGGTGCTGCCCGACTACGCAGACCGTGACGAGCTCGGGGCGATCCAGGCCGAGGCCAGCGCGGCCTTCAACCCCGATCGGCTCTCGCTGATGACGGCAGGCGAGGAGCTTGCTGCGGAGCTCTCCGGCATCGCCGATGCAGTCGAGCGCAACGAGGACGAGAAGGGAATCTCACTCCGGACGCTCTCCGCTGCACTCGCCGACGCAAGCCGCGCGTCCACCGCGTCGTACGGCGTGCTTCGTGATCGCTGGTTCGAGAAGCTGCTCGGAGCCGGGCACCCTGCAGTTCCGACGAGCTCGCACACCTCGTACATGCGGCGGCTCTCGCCGCTCGAGGCGACGTACACGAAGGACAAGGCGACCGAGGTCTGCCTCGCGACGCTCACCGAGCTCGGCTTCGACCTGGCAGCTGCGACGAACATCAAGCTCGACCTCGACGACCGGCCGCAGAAGGCGCCGCGCGCCTGCGTGATCGCAAGCGACCCGCCAAACGTCGTCCACCTGATCACACGCGCGCAGGGCGGGCTCCACGACTACCAGGCCTTCCTCCACGAGGCCGGACACGCGCTCCACTACGGCGGCGTCGATCCGAACCTCCCGCTGACATTTCGTCGGATCTCGCGCGACCACGCGCTCACCGAGATCTACTCCTACATCGTCGAGGCAATCTCGCGCGAACCGGGTTGGCACGCTCGCCACTTCGGTCTCTCGGATACCCAGGCGCAGGAAAACGCGCAGGCCACGGTCTTCCTTGAAGCGCTGCTTTTCCGGCGCTACGAAGCCAAGCTGCGCTTCGAGCTCGACTTCTGGACACGCTTCGCAGACGACGGCGGCACGCCCGGCGGCTACGAGGACTATCTCACCTCAGCGACCGGGATCAGGTACCGGGCCGACGGCTATCTCTCGGACATGGACTCCGGGTTCTACTCGGCCGACTACCTGCGTGCCTGGATCCGGTCTGCCCAGCTGCGCCACCATCTGATCGACACGGTGGGCCCCGAGTGGTGGCGCAATCCGGCAACGGGCGAGCTCCTCCGTGGGCTGTTCTTCGAGGGCACAAAGCCCTCGAGCGAGGAGATCGCGGCGCGCATCGGCTACGACCCGCTAGACACCGGCCCGCTCGTGGCCGAGATCGCGGGCTAGTCCTCGGCTACACTGTCCCGGCAACACCGTGGCTTTGCCACGACGTGGCCCATTCGTCTAGGGGCCTAGGACACCGCCCTCTCACGGCGGCGGCACGGGTTCGAATCCCGTATGGGCTATACACCGAAGACCCCGCAACTGCGGGGTCTTCGGTCTTAAGGCGACAGATCGGCGCCGGTCAGCCCGTTGGTGACGACCACAAGCACGTTTGAGTCAGCGGCGAGCCCGATCAGGCGCCGTTCGCTAACGCTTCGAGTGCTCGTCGCGATCGCCGTCAGGCCGGCAAGTACGGCAGCGCCCAATTCGCCGACCGCCAGTCCGTGCGCGAGGAGATCGAGTTGAGCGGCTCGAGCTTCGACATCGCTGACGGTCGTTGTCGCCCGGACGCCGTACATCAGGTCGGGCCAAGCGGCCGGACTCGTCTTTGACCACGACGCTGCGAACGCCGAGGCGCGCCGCGATCTCCACGAGGCGTACGACGGGTGTGGCGCGGTAGCCGGGGAGGTCGGAGTGAAAGATTGTCGCATTGCTACTCGGGGGAGCGACGCGCGCTGGGGACCAGTGCGGGTGGCGCGTGGCTCGCACGGCCGGGTCAGACCGGTCCGGTTGCGAGTCGAGCCCAGAGGTTCTCGAACATCGCCTTGACACGCGGAGCGTTGACAGACCCCCCGAAGTTGAGCGTGCCCGCCGCGAATACCCGGGCGCCCTGCGGCGTCTCGTAGTAGGTCATCGCCGCGGAGAGCCCGTGTCCGAAGAGGTTCGGTATTCGCGCGATCACCTTCGTGCCCGCAGGCGTCGCAGCGGTAACAGCGTCGGCCTCGATCCCGTAGTGGCAGAGGCGGCTGCCGTTCTGAAGCGGCGTCCCGTGAAAGAGCCACGGAACGGCCTTCGCATTGGTGATCGTGTAGCAACCGAGCCGGTTTCGATGGGCGCGGTACTGCACGCCGATCAGCGCGGCCTCCGGATGGCCGAGCGCCCGAAACGTGCCGACGCGCGTGAGGGTATTGCCACGCCGAGTGACGTGCCAGTAGAAGTTGTCCGCCGACAGGAACATCAGATTGCCGCCGCGGTTGCGATACCCCCGAATCACCTTCTCGACGTGCTGCGTGACGTACTCCTCGTGCCCCGGGAACACGATGAGGTCGTAGTGCCGGGCCAGCGTCCGAGCGTTCGTCACGCGTCCGAGGTCGTCGTCGGAGAGAAAGTCCGGCTCGATCCTGCGGATCCCGAGCCACCGGATGAAGCCCAGGTCGTAGGCGCTGAAGTGGGGTGGAACGCCCTCATCGAGGAAGGCGCGCGCGAGCGAGATGCGGTGGTTGCCACTCCCGGCGTACCAGCTGTCTCCGTACCCGTCGCCGTTCGCATCGGCGAAGTCGTAGGCCAGCCACGTGTTGGTCGGCATCACGACCGCGATCCGGGCGGTGCCTGGCACGCGCGGCGCAACGACGAACGGTGCGTACCCGACTCGCCCATCATCGGTTGACACGCGCGCGACGTACATGCCGCTGGGCCACGCGTCGACGTGCAGGTGAATGACCGACGGTCGGCTTCGGTGGTGGCGCCAGTCGACCGTGACGGGTTCTCCGACGGCAGCACCGCTCATCTCGGTTGCGCTGCGCGTGCGACGCGCGTCCCAGCCAACGTGCATCACCTGCACGGTCAGAGACCGTGCGTCGGTGGCCACGACCAGTCGTGCGACCGATCCGGGGCGGTAGCTACGGGCCTCGGTGTAGGCGCTTACGTGTTGAACCTGAACGACGGGGCCAGGCAGGCCGAGGGCACCCCATGCGGTGGCCGCGCCGTAGGTCACGCGGATGCCGTGACCCGACGCGACGACCCTGACGATGTAGCTACGGGCTGCCGTCGTCGTGCGTGGCCGCCACTCGAGGACGTGTGGGCCGGCGGAGAGATGGCGATGGATGACAGCGACCCGCCGTACGAGCAGCGTGCGCGTCGTCCAGATCCCGATCGTGATGTCGGCGGACTGGCTCAGAACGAGATGGATCCTTGCGCTGTCCCGGAAGCCGTCGCCGTTCGGCGACACCGTCGTCACGAGGCGTCCGTCTCTCGCGTACTGGGTGTCACCGTTCGACACTGAAATCCAGGTGACGAGGGCCGCTGGCGGACCAGCCGGGGCGACCGGCACCGGGAGCGCCACGACCGCGAGAAGGAAGGCGAGCGCGACTTTCCGCATCTCGACCAGACGCTACGTGGCGAGCCCCGCGCTTCGCGCGGACAACGTGTCGCCTCCGATCTCTCGCGACGGCCGGAGAGAGCTAGCGGCAGATGCTCTGCGACTTCGCAGTGAGCGCGAAGCCGTAGATGACGCCAGAGACGCTGTAGAACGACTGCGCGGAGCCACCGGGGAGACGCTGTGTAAGTGCGACGTACCCGAGGCACTGCGTGTCCGTCACCGACGGATAGAGGGTGTAGATGTTGGTGAGCGGGTCACCTGTCATGAGACCGCGCGTCCCCCAACCAGAAGGCTGGCCGAGAGTGAACACGGCGACGACGCGTTTCCCGGCAAACTGGACTGCGGCTCCGAGCGGGTCACCCACCGGGTACTCGTAGAGCCAGGTGGTCGTCTTGCAGAACGTGCAGACGTCGTACCGGTGACCCCACGTGGCAAGGATGTGGGCCTGCGTGTCGCCAAGCGACACCCCAGCAATGCTCGAACCGGGGACGAGCTTGCCGCGCGTCGGGAAGACGCCGGCGCTCGCAGTTGCCGTACCGGCGAGGAGTCCGCCGACGATCAGGATGGTGAGGATTCGCCGCATGCAGATCACGGTACTCCCGAGGAGAGGCCTCGAGTGTTAGCCGGAGGTTTGGATCTAAGCGGCGCGGAGAACACCGAGGGGAGGGCCGAAGCCCTCCCCTCGAGACGAACACCTGGATCGAGTCGCTTACGCGGCTGCGACCAGCGAGTTGTCCGGGACGATGACCTTCAGGGTCGAGGACTTGCCGCCCTTGACCTTGTAGATCGTCACCGGGTTCGCCGTGACGTCACCGTTCGCGTTGAACTTGATCGTTCCGAGAACGGTCGGGATGCTCACCTTGAACAGCTGTGCGGCCACACCGGCCCGCGTGCCGTCCGAAGCGGAGATCGCGCCGACGAGGACTTCCGCCGCCGCTGCCGCGTACACCGAGTACGGATCCGGCGCTGCACCGGCGGACTTGCCGAAGCCGACGACGAACGCCTTACCGGCAGCCGGGAGCTTCTCGTTCGGGAGACCGGCGACGGAAACCGTCATACCCTCGGCCTTGCCCGACGACTGCTCGACGACTGCGGAGACCGGCGTGAACCCGTCCGGCGCGAGGATCTTCACGCCGGGGGCACCCGCAACGATGTCCTTGATCAGCTTGCCGCCGTTCTCGCAGATCAGGCCGCCGAGGAAGACTCCCTGCGCCCCGGACTGCTTGATCTTGACCGCGAGAGCCGCATAGGACGTGGCCTTACCGTCCCAGGCGGTGAACCCGGCGATCTTGATGCCGAGCTTCGTGGCAGCGTTCTTCGTGTTGGTGGCAACGCCGAGGCCGTAGGCCTCCTTGTCGTTCAACACGTACAGGTTGGTGATTCCGAGCTGCTTCGCGAGCGTCGCATCAGCGGCACCCTGGAAGTCATCTGCGGCAACGACGCGCGCGTAGTTGCGCGTGCCGGTCGGGTAGTACTTGCCCGGCTCACCGGCCGCCGTGCCCGGACCGCTGTGGGTCAGACCGACGTACGTGTTCGCAGGGCTGATCATCGCCACCGGGCCGTTCGTGGCCCGGTTGAGGATCGGGATCTCGATCTCGGCACAACCGGAGTTGAACGTGCCGATCACGCCGACGACACTCGCATCCGCAGCCGCGGCAGTCGCGTTCGTCGAGCACTTGCCCGAGTCCCACTTGCCGGCCTGAGCCGTCGCGTCGTCACAGCTCTGGTACGCCAGCGTGTAGTTACCGGCCTTCCATCCATCCTTGTTCAGAACGTAGGCAATCGCCTTCGTCATCTGGATCGTCTGCGACCGACCTGAGCCCTGAAGCGGCAGATCGGAGGCGATGAGCAGATTCCCATCCGGGTTCTGGATCGCCGAGCACGATGATGCGGGAAGCGGTGTTGCTCCAGTCGAATGCGCGAACGCACCGCCGACCGTTGCCGCCAGGATGACGCCCATGAACGTCATTCCAAGTGCGGAGCCCACCAAGATGCGCTTCTTCACTCGCCCTCCTGTGTTTGGTCCATTGTGGAACTACGATGCAGGCTTAGGAGCATAAACACGACGAGGCCGCGGCGATAGTCCCCGGGCCGTGGCTAGACGTGAGAGAATGGAGGCGGTCATGAGCGACGAGCCACTCGTCCTGTGTGCAGACGATGACGAGGACATCCTCGGCCTGGTCGAGCTGCAGCTCGAATCCGCAGGGTTCCGGGTCGTGACGGCGACAGACGGTCAGGCCGCGGTGGACGTCGCTCGGAAGCAGCTGCCGACGATCGCGATCCTGGACGTGATGATGCCGCGCAAGACTGGCACCGAGGTAGTCGCTGATCTCCGGGCCGACGTCGTCACGCGAGATATCAAGGTGATCCTCCTCTCGGCGCGCGTCCAGGAGGCTGATGTCGAGAAGGGCCTCGAGTCGGGCGCCGACGCGTACCTTTCCAAACCGTTTCGGGCGACCGAGCTCATCGAGCTCGTGCAACGGCTCACAGCGAGCTGATCGCGGTCAGGTCTTGCGGTACCGGTAGCCGAAGCCGCGAACGGTCTCGACGGGCGCCGAGTCGGGCGCATCCGGAACGAGCTTCTTGCGCAGGTAGCCGACGTAAAGCTTCACCTGGTCGCCGGAGACCCCGTACGGATCCCCCCAGACGATCTCTAGCAGCTGGTCGCGTGAGAGAACCTGATTCGGATGCTGCACGAACGCGGAGAGCAGCTTGAACTCGAGCGGCGTCAGCTGGACGTCCCGATCGTCGATCTTCACCTGACGCTGCGCGTAGTCGATCTGCAGGAAACCGTCTGCGTATGCCTCGGTGACGGACGACTTCCCGCCTGTGCGCCGTAGCAGCGCCTGCACGCGCGCGAGGAGTTCCTGGCGACCGAATGGCTTCCCGACGTAGTCGTCGGCGCCAGCCGAGAGTCCGCGAACGCGCTCGAGCTCCTGAGACCTCGCCGTGAGCATCAGTACAGGCACGTCGGAGAGATCCCGAATGCGCTCGAGGGTCTGGTAGCCGTCCATGTCGGGCATCGTGACATCGAGAATCACGAGCGCGGGAGGAGTCTCGAAGAGCACGCGGAGTGCACTCCGACCGTCCAGTGCCGTGTCGACCTGGTACCCGGCGCGACCCAGCAACTCGGTGAGGAGCTCCCGAATATCCTCGTCGTCGTCAACGACCAAGATCCTGAGGCGATCGTTCATACGTCTTTCATCCTCGCTGAAAGCCGTGATCCCTGCGCGGCTTCCAGAAGATATCTCGAATGTCGAGGATTCTGATCGTTGAGCCGCACGCCGATATCCGCTCGTTGCTCGGTCTTGTGGTCGACCGGATCGGGCACGAGGCGGTCATCCCAGGCTCGACGCATCCCGACGTCGAGGCGATCGACGCTGCAGTCATCGAACCTGGCGACGGCTCAGCGTTCGCGATAGCCGAGGCGCTCGGTCGACAGGGGCGCCCCGTGGTCTTCGTGAGCATCTTCCCGCCCGATGACCGGGTGCTCGCCCTCGCTCCCGTCGCGTATCTCGTCAAGCCGTTCGCGCTCTGCGACCTCGAGCGTGCGCTCGAATCGGCGCTCGCGCGGGTACGTGGCGTCTAGAACCGCCGAGCTCAGGTATCCCTTCTCGACCACGGCGGCCGAGGCGAGCGGTATCGTCGGAGCATGCGCTTCCGCAAGCCAGACCGCCCCGAACGCGACAGCCAGCTGCGTGTTCCATCACTTCGCGAGGAGCCGGCGGACGAGCACGACTGGTCAAGCGAGTCCAACGACTGGGGAACACCCGCTTCGCCTGTCCTGCCGGTCATGAAGCCGCGCGCCGTCGACGCGCCGCCGCCTGCACGGGTCGAGACGTTTGACACTGCCCCCGCCCGCGATCAGCGCGCAGGCCTTCCGCTTCCGGTTCTCGCCGTGCTCGTAGTCGCACTCATCGGGGGTGGCGTCTTGCTCGGGCGCGGCAACGGCTCGTCCAAGCACACGGCTATGCCGAGTGCCCACGCGGCGACCACGACGGGGCCCGCGACGACCACTGCGAGCAGGACTCCGTCAGCGCCCGTGAAGGCGAAGCCGACGCCGAGCCCCGCAGTCGCAGCGTGGGGCCCGCTCGCTGTTCAGGAATTTGGGACGTTTCCGAAGGGCGTCACTGACCCGGCCGTCGCGATCGCCGCAGGCCAGGTTGTGGTCGTCGGGGGCGCGGGGAGCGCCGACGTTCTCGCAGGCGCGCCCGGTTCAGCCCTCGGCAAGGTCGCATCGCTGCCCGCAGCACGCGGGGGCGCTGCTGTCTTCGCCTCCGGCACGACGCTCTACGTGATCGGCGGTGAGGCAAAGGGCAAACCGACCGACGCAATCGTCCGCGTCGGCCTCGATACAGGACACGCCGCCGCTGGCGGAACGTTCATCGAGCCCCTTGTCGATGCCGGTGTGTTTGCAGCCCCGCACGCGTTGCTGCTCGCGGGAGGGTGGACGGGCCAGAAGTTCGGCACCGCCGTGATCCGGTTTGCACCTGGTGGAACACCGACGATCATCGCTCGGCTGCCGGTCGGGGTCCGTGCCCCGACGGTGACCCAGCTCGGCGGCAAGCTCTACGTTGCGGGCGGCACGGCTGCCGGCGGGGCGAGCAGCTCGGTCTATGCCGTCGACCTCGCCTCGGGAGCCGTCGCGCTCGTCGGCACGCTTCCGCAAGCGGTGGCCCATGCGATTGCGGTCGTCTCAGCCGGGAAGCTCTACCCCCTCGGCGGGACTGGCGCAGCGGGGCAGGACCTCACGAGCGTCATCCGGTTTGACCCTGCAACAGGTGGATCGGCGATCGTCGGCACGCTGCCGACCACGCTTGCCGGGGCAACCTCGGTTCCGTACGGCGACACGGCGCTCGTCGTGACCCGTACCGGCACCGTCTACCGCGTCGGCTGAGCGCACCGCTGGAGGGATGCCGCGAGGCTGAGGTTCACGGCTCGGGGCTCGGGGCGAAAGCTGCGGGACAAGGACTCGAACCTTGACTACCGGATTCAGAGTCCGGCGTCCTACCATTAGACGATCCCGCAATCGACGGGGTGAAGTGTAGCGAGCCGGGGTCAGATCTCGAGTCGGTAGAGCGGTACGAGGCTCTTCTCCGACTCCGTATCAATGTGGGCGACAACCTCGACGTAGGGCTCGAGTCCTGACCCTCGAAGCTTGGCTTTCAAGAGGCTGTCGACCTGGTAGATGCCGGCCGAGTTGTTCATCGTGATCTGGATCAGGATCGGCTTCGTCTCGCCATCGCCGATCGCAACATCCTCGATCGCGGCCGCCGAGAGCGAGTGGATCCCGATATGCCCACGCTCGAACGGAATCCGCGAGCGCCCCTGCTCCATGTCGAGCGCGTCTGCGACTCGCAGGATGCCGGCCTCGAGCGTCAACGGCTCACCATCGGAGCGGTGGCTGATGATCCCCTGGAGCACCTCGGACACGACGACGGTGAGGTTGGGCTCCGGGTAGATGCCGTCGAGCAACTGACGGAGCTTCGGCTCGGCGAGAAACAGGCTGAAGTCCTCGTGACCGTGGCGATGCACCGACATGCCGATGCAGTGGGTGAGGGCCGTGAGCGCGACGACCACCTCCGCGTCCTGGGGCGTCATCCCGTAGTCGGTCACCATCGCGGGCTGGACGCCATGCTTTGTCAGCTGTCGCAGGAGCTTGAGCGCGATGTTCGTGACGATCTGGATGTGAACCCACGAGTGGTCGTTGATCTTCATTCGCAGAACGGCGTTCACGTTCGCGACGTGCCACCAGCCCTTGAGTTGCGTGTCGGCGTTGACCCGCTCGATCACCTTGGCGAGGTTGCGGTTGCCGCGGTCAGGCACCCGGATCCGCATCTGGGCGACGGCCTCGGCAGGGGAGAGGCGGATCTCGCGTTCAGCCTCGTCCGAGATCGGCCCGCCGACGCGTTCCTTGGGAGGCTCGTCGGTCACCCGTTGAGCATAGACCGAGGTGCGATTTGGTGTTTTGCCGCGAATGCGTCATAACTCATTGATGCAGGAGCATCCCGTCAAGCTCGTCGTAACCGATGCGCTCACCCGGCAGAGGCTCACTGTCCTCTCCCGTTTGATCCTCGCGATCCCGCTCGTCATCGTGCTGCTCGTGCGCGCCGTCGGGGTGATGCTCACGCTTCCGGTTGCATGGCTGGTCGCGCTCGCGTCTGGCTCCATACCCGCCGTGCTCCACGAGTTCTACGGCCGCACCATCCGCTACTCAACGCAGGTCAACGCCTACCTCGGCCTTGTCGGAGGCCGGTACCCCGGCTTCTCCCCCGATGCGTACGAGATCGACGTCGTGCTACCGGAACGCGAGCGCCTTTCGCGGCTGCGGGTGCTCTTTCGCCTGCCTCTCGCGCTCCCTGCTCTCGCGCTGTACTGCGCGGTCGGCGGCGGCCTCGCTCTCGGGTCGACGGGAGCCGACTCACGGGCGACGGCCGCCTCGACGGGGCTCTTCAGTGTGGTGATGGTCTGTGGCTGGTTCGCGTCGCTAGCCCTCGGGCGTCTGCCACGGGGGCTTCGAGACGCTGGCGCGTTCAGCCTCGGGTACAGCGCGATGGTCGGGGCCTACTGCCTTCTCCTGACGGACCGGTACCCGTGCGCTGACCCGACGAGCTTGCTCGAGAGAGTTGAGCGCCCGCCGCTTCACCCGGTTCACATCGTCGGTGACGCCGACGCGTACCGCCGTTCGCGGTTGACGGTGCTCCTCCGCGTATTGCTCGCCTTCCCGCACTTCATCTGGCTGCTCCTCTGGACAGTCGTTGCCTTCCCTACCGTGCTGCTCCAGTGGTTCGTGCTCCTGGTCTCGGGGAGCCCGGCCGCACCTCTGCACCGATTCATCGCGAGGTATGTCCGGTACGGCTTCCACGTCCAGGCTTTTGTGTACCTCGCAGCAAACCCGTTTCCCGGTTTCGCAGGTGAGCCCGGGTACCCGCTCGATCTCGTGCTCCCGGCCCCGGGTAGACAGCACCGTCTCACCACGATCTTTCGAGGCGTTCTTGCCATCCCGGCCTTCACGATCTCGGCGGGGCTCGGAACGGTTCTCGGGGTTGCCGCGATGCTCAGCTGGTTTGCCGCGCTCGGCACCGGAAGGTCACCGGCGGGACTTCGCAACGTCTCGGCCTATGCGCTGCGCTACCAGAGGCAGGTGAGCGCGTACGTCCTCCTTCTAACCGACGTGTACCCGAATGCCAGTCCGCTTGAAGGCGCCGTGGCCGGATGAGCTGGGCGTGACGGACGAGAACGACCTTCCGGCGTACGCGGCTCCTTGAGTCGTGTCGGGCTGCGGCGTGTTGGACTGAGCGTACTCGGGGCCCTCTGGGCCGCCGCGGCGCTTCGGCGCAGCGGCTCGTTTGCCCGCTTCGACCTGGCACGCTTCTTCGCCGGCGCATCGTCGTCTTCGACACGATCATCACGGCTCCGTTCACCGAGCGAGAGGGCAGGGTCGTGGTCGCGCACGAGGTCGGGCACCTCGCGCTCCCGCGCGTTCGTGCCGACGACCCTCAGCGAGCCGAGCCCCTCATTGCTCGACTACCTGCTCCTCGAGAACCATCCGACGGTGATGCGGCGGATTGCGATGGCGCAGGCGTGGCGCGACTACGCGGCGTCAGACGCCCAGTTGCCGTAGAGCGAGGCGTAGCGTCCGCCAGAGGCGAGCAGCTCGTCGTGTGTCCCTTGCTCGACCACGAGGCCGTGCTCGAGCACAACGATCCGGTCGGCGTCGCGGATCGTCGAGAGCCGATGAGCGATGACGAAGGCGGTTCGGCCGTGGAGCAGCCGGCGAAGGGCAAGCTCGATCTTCCGCTCCGTGCCGATATCGACGGAGCTTGTCGCCTCGTCGAGGATCAGAATCCTGGGGTCGGCAAGGAGCGCCCGGGCGAACGCGATGAGCTGCCGCTGACCGAGCGAGAGCCGGAACCCGCGCTCGCCGAGCTGCGTGTCGTACCCGTCCTCGAGCCCCTCGATGAACTCGTCCGCTCCGACGGCGGCAGCGGCCGAGGCGATCGCCTCGCGGCTCGCGTCCGGTCGGCCAAACGAGATGTTCTCGGCGACGGTTCCTGCAAAGAGGAATCCCTCCTGCGGGACGATCCCGAGCTGGCGTCGCAGCGACTCCTGGTGGACGTCGCGGAGGTCGGTGCCGTCGATCGTGACGCTGCCCTGCGTCGGATCGTAGAAGCGCGCGATCAGCTTCGCGATCGTCGACTTGCCGGCTCCGGTGTGACCCACGAGTGCCACCGTCGTCCCGGGCGGAACATCGAGGTCGATGCCGTGAATGACCTCCGGGCCGGTCTCGTACTTGAAGTGGACGTCGTTGAAGCAGACGCGACCACTGATCTCGGCGAGCTCGATCTCACCGTCGCTCACGTCCGGCTCGACGACGAGCACCTCCATGATCTTGTCGAGCGCCGCAACGGCCGAGAGGAACGTGCTGTAGAGCTGCGACAGGTTCTGCACCGGATCGAAGAAGTTCGTCAGGTAGCCAAGGAAGGCGGCCAGGATTCCGATCGTCGTGTTGCCGTCGAAGACGAGGTACCCGCCGTAGCCGAGCACGACGGCCGTCGCAAGCGACGAGAGCAGATCGACGTAGGGGAAGTAGAGCGCGTTCTGCACGACCGTCTCGCGGTTCTTCACGCGGTAGGCGTCGCCGACCTCACGGAAGTTGGCGCGGGCAGCCTTCTCGCGCGTGAACGCCTGGAGCACCCGCATCCCGGCGATGTCCTCGGCGAGCGTTGCCGTGACGAGCCCAAGCTTCTCGCGCACCCCGCGGTACGAGCGTCCGGACTTCTTCCGGAAGATCGCCGTGCCGATGGCGAGCAGCGGCACGACCACCATCGTGGCCAGCGCGAGGCGCCAGTCGAGGTAGAAGAGGATCACCGCCGAGCCGACGAGCGTCAACGTGTTCTGCAGCAGCGACGTGACCCCGTCGGTGACCAGCTGGTCGAGCGCCTCGACGTCGTTCGTGAGGCGGCTCACGAGGACGCCTGCGCGGTTGCGCTCGTAGAACCCGAGTGGGAGTCGCTGCAGGTGGCGGAAGAGGTGGTTGCGAAGGTCGGCCAGCATGCGCTCGCCAGTCCAGCCCGTGAAGTACGTCTGCGTCGAGGAGGCGGCGAGGCCGAGGACGCCGGAGACGACGAAGGCCACGACGAGCCACCCGAGCGTGGTCGTGTGACCGCGCCGTACCTCGTCGATCGCCCGTCCGAGGAGATACGGCGGTGCGAGAGACGCGGCCGTCGCGACCAGGAGCGAGACGATCGCGAGCGCCGTGCGTCCCCTGTAGGGCCGTGCGAGGCGATACAGCGCGGTCAGGCGTCGCTTGGTCGCCGCCCACGACCAGTCCTCGACCTTGGCGTTGCGTTGCGAGACGAGGTTGCTGCCGGGCTGCCAGACTCTCATGCGGCGTCCTCGGCAACGACGGGATCGAGGCGGCCGTGCTCCCAGATCTCTCGGTAGACGTCGCTGACAGGCAGGAGATCGTCGTGGGTGCCGCGCGCCGTGATGCGACCGTCGTCGAGGACGACGATCTCGTCGGCGAGGGAGATTGTGGAGAGCCGGTGGGCGATGATCAGCGTCGTCCGGCCACGCATCGCCTCGCGTAGCCCTGTTCGGATGCGAGCCTCGGTCGACGCGTCGACCGAGGCGGTTGCGTCGTCGAGGATGAGGATCCGCGGATCCACGACGAGCGCCCGTGCAATCGCGAGGCGCTGTCGCTGCCCACCCGAGAGCGTGATCCCGCGCTCCCCGATCACGGTGGCGTAGCCGTCGGGGAGCCGCTCGATGAACTCGTGGGCCTGGGCGAGCCTGGCCGCAGCCTCTGCCTCCTCGGCGGTCGCGTCACGGCGGCCGAACGTCAGGTTCTCGCTGATCGATGCCGAGAAGAGGAATGAATCCTGGGCGATGACCCCGATGTCCCGCCGGAGCGAGTTGAGCGTGACCTCGCGCACGTCCTGTCCGTCGACCGTTACCCGCCCCTCCTGCACGTCGTAGAAGCGCGGGATGAGGGCGGCGAACGTCGTCTTCCCCGAGCCGGTGTGCCCGATGAGCGCCACCGTCTTGCCCGGCTCGAGCTCAAGGTCGACACCGCGCAGCACCGGGCGCGCAGGGTCGTAGCCGAAGGTGACGTTCTCGAACCGCACCCGGCCCGGACCGGGCTCGAGCTCGCGGGCCGAGGCGGCGTTGCCGATGTCCTCGGTCTCGTCGATCACCTGGAAGATCCGCTCTCCCGAAGCGGTCGCCCGCTGCCCCTCGCCGATCCACATTCCGAGCATGCGGAGCGGGAAGACGAGCATCGCGAGATAGAGGTTGAAACGGACGAAGTCTGCGAGGGAGAGCGTCCCGTGGGCGACCATCCGTCCGCCGACGAAGATGACCGCGGCCTGCCCGAGCAGTGGGAGGAAGGCGAGCAGGGGCACGTAGAAGGCCCGCTGCCGGTTGGCCCGGACGCTCTGGGCAAACAGCGCCTCGGAGCGGCCCTCGAACTTGTCCTGCTCTGCCTGCTCCTGCGCAAACGACTTGACGACATGGACGCCGACGACGTTCTCCTCCGCGACGGTCGCAACGTCGGCCATCTTCTGCTGCACGTCACGCAGGACAGGGTGGGAGACCATCGAGTAGCGGTACGCGACAGCGACGAGCACCGGCGCGAACGCCAGCGCGACGAGCGCGAGCTTCCACGAGATGATGAAGACGAGCGCCGTGACGCCGACGATGGTGAAGATGTGCTGCGCGAAGAAGATGAGGCCGTAGCCGAGGAAGAAGCGCACGGTCTGGAGGTCGACCGTGGCGCGAGACATGAGCTGACCGGTCTGGTGCCGGTCGAAGAACCGAAACGAGAGACGCACGAGCTTTGCGTAGAGCGCGTTTCGGATGTCGAGCTCGACGCCGAGGGCCTGCGAACCGGAGATCAGACGTCGCCCGACCGTCGCCGCGGCCTTCGCGACACCAACGACGAGCACGATGCCGATCAGCCACGGCAGCTGCCCGCGGTTCCCGTCGCGGATCGCCTTGACGACATCGCCTGTCAGCCACGGAAACGCTAGCGACCCCGCCTGTGAGGCGAAGGCGAGCGCGACCGACACGATGACCGACCAACGATACGGCCCGAGGAACCGGATCAGTCTGAAAAACGTCGTGCGGTAGCGCGGGGCGGAGGCCTCGGAGGTCACCGTGCCAGCCTACGCGGCGGGCCCGGGGTGCCGACGCGGCCCAGCTCCGAGGTGGCCCTACAGTGTGAGCGTGCTTCCGCTCGAGTCGGTGCCAAACTTCTCCGAGGGCCGCGATGGCGCCACGATCGCCGCGATCGGCGACGCGCTCTCGCGGGAGACGCGCGTCCTCGACGTTCACAGCGACGTCGACCACAACCGCTCCGTGTTCACGCTCGTCGGCTCGGAGTCCGAGCTGACAGCTGCCCTTGCCGCGGCGGCCGAGGTGGCATGCGACAGGATCGACCTTCGCCGTCAGGACGGAAAGCACCCGAGGATCGGCGCCGTCGACGTTGTTCCGATCGTGCCGATCCGCCCCTCGGACATGGAACGGGCCCAGTCCTGCGCCCGCGTCGTTGGTGCCCGTCTCGGCGCGCTCGGTCTGCCGGTGTTCATGTACGCACCACCAGAGCGCGGGCCCGCCTTCTATCGGAAGGGCGGGCCCTTGGAGGCTGCACGTCGGCTGGCCGACGGAGAGCTCACGCCCGACTTCGGCCCCGGACTTCTTCACCCGAGCGCCGGCGCGGTGCTCGTCGGCGCTCGCCCTCCGCTCATCGCGTTCAACGTCAACCTGCAAGGCGCGCTCGACGTCGCCCGCGAGATTGCGAGCCTCGTGCGTGAGCATGAGGGCGGCGGGTTTCCGCGTGTTCGTGCGCTTGGCCTGGCGCTGCCCAAGGCGGGAGTCGTCCAGGTGTCGATGAACATCGAGGACTGGGCGCAGACGCCGCTCCACATCGTCGTCGCCGAGATCACCGGGCTTGCCGAGGAACGCGGTGCGACGGTCGTGGGTACGGAGCTTGTCGGCTTGATTCCTGCGGGCGCCGTGCTCGCTGCCGGGGGTGCCGCTCTAGAGATCGACGGCTTCGACGCGTCGAGGGTGCTCGAGTTGCGACTCCTCGAGCCCTAGGCGGATCAGGCTCCTCGGAGCGTCGGTGTACGGGCCGCCACCATGACCACAGCCAGCCCGCCGAGAGGGACAGCGACGGCAGCGACCCCGAAGACGGGCCGTGCAGCGGCGATCGCAAAGATCGGCGAGACGAGCAGGGCGTACGAGAGGCTCTCGCCGGCTCCCGAGCCAATCACCCCGGCGACGGCAAGCGGCAGCGATGCCGCCATGGAGTCCGAAGATGAGGCCCGGCACGCTGCCAGCCAGCCGGACGGCGACGACCCCGAGGGGCCCGCCTTCTGTAGCGCGAACCACATGAGCGCGATGTAGCTCAGCGCGTCGCCGATCTCGCTGACCGAGACGGCGAGGTAGAGGTTGCGGAAGTCTCGCCGTCGGAGCAGCCCGAACGCGCGCACCCGACCCGCCGGAGTCTGCCTGTCCGGGCGGAGCGGGGCGGTAGTCTGACGCGACCATGCCGAGCCGTAAGCAGCGCCGAACCCGGGCGAAGTCCTTCCGTCACGAGTACGTCTACGTCGACAGCGACGACGAAGGCAACGTCATCGAGCTCGAGAAGCTCCCCAAAGCGCCCGAGAAGAAGGTCGCGAAGAAGAAGTCGCAGCCGGCCAAGCGCGGAAGCCGTGTTACCCGTGACCCGGAGCCGCCCTCGTGGCGCCGCTCGGTTCGGCGAGCCGTCCCGATGGGCGCGCTGATGATGGTGATCATGGTCTTCATGCTCAAGCACTCACCGATGTACGTCCGGATCGGCTGGGGGGTCATCTACACCGTCGCGTTCATCCCGATGACCTACTGGATCGACGGCCGGGTCTACCGGACGTTCCAGAAGCGCAAGTCAAAGGGTCGTTGACCGTGCTGGTCGTCGACCGTTTCGGTCTCGACCGCCAGTACGGGGCGAACACCTACGTTCTGCGGGCCACCGATGCCAGCGGTGAGGCAGTCGTCGTGGACCCGGGTGGCGATCCGGCTCCGCTTCTCGCAGCACTGGCGTCCGAGCAGATCACCATGGCCGCAATCCTCGTCACCCACTGCGACGTCGATCACATCGGCGGCGTGGCCGACCTCGCCGCGGCGACGGGGGCGCCCGTGTGGGCGCCGGTCGGCGAGGCCTATCGCCTTCGCGAGGGGCGCACGCGTGGCGGCATGTCTGTGGCCCCGCACGACCCCGAGTACGTCGTCGGCGACGGCGACCGCATCGACGTGGGCGGCGTCAGCTTCGAGGTCGTCGGTGTGGCCGGACACTCCGAGGATCACATCGCGTTCGCCCACGAAGGCGAGATCTTCGCCGGAGATCTCCTCTTCGCGGGCTCGGTCGGGCGGGTCGATCTTCCCGGCGGCGACTGGCAGGCACTCCTCGACTCCGTGAGTCGCCTGCTGACCCGATACGGCCCCGACGCGGTCGTCTACCCCGGGCATGGTGGGCCGACCCGGCTGGGGCACGAGCTGGCCTCCAATCCTTTCCTCGGCGAGCTTCGCGCAGCGGCCCAGTGAGCGAGAAGTTTCAGGCGCCACGGGGGACGCACGACGTCCTGCCGGCCCAGCAGCCGCTCTGGTTCGACACCGTCGTCGCGACGATGGCCGAGGTGACGGCGCTCTACGGGTACCGGCGTATCCAGACGCCGGGCTTCGAGGACACCTCGCTGTTCCAACGGACAGCAGGTGCCGGATCGGACATCGTGCAGAAGGAGATGTACACCTTCACCGACCGAAGTGACCGGTCGCTCACCCTGCGCCCCGAAGGTACCGCGCCGATCTGCCGCGCCTACATCGAGCACGGAATGCACCGTGACCCGCAGCCGGTCAAGCTCTACACGATCGCACCGATGTACCGGTACGGCGCCCCTGGCCGTGGCCGCTTTCGCGAGCACTGGCAACTCTCCGTCGAGGCGATCGGGTCATCCGACCCGGCGATCGACGCAGAGATCATCCAGCTCTACTACGAGTTGCTTCGGCGCCTCGGTGTCACCCAGTGGGAACTGATGCTGAACTCGATCGGTGACGCGAATTGCCGACCAGCGTACGTCGAGGTGCTCAAGGCGTGGCTCGCAGAGAACGACCACGTGCTCGACGACGACGCGCGCCTCAAGCTGCAGACGAGCCCGCTTCAGGTCTTCGACGTCAAGAGCCCGGCCGTCCGTGCGGCGCTCGCTGATGCTCCGAAGATCGGCGAGTCGCTCTGCGGCGGCTGCCGCGAGCACTTCGCCGCCGTCCGCAGCTACCTCGATGCCTACGGGGTGCCGTACACGATCGCGCCGACCCTGGTCCGCGGACTCGACTACTACTCGCGGACGACGTTCGAGTTCATCGGGCCCGACGAGAACGCGAACTCGACGATCTGCGGTGGCGGGCGCTACGACGGGCTCGTCGAGCAGATCGGCGGCCCGTCGACCCCTGCGATCGGCTTCGGAGCTGGGATCGAACGGCTGCTGCTCGCGCTCGAAAACGACGGCATCACAGCATCAGTGCCAGGAATCGACGTCTTCTTCGCCCTCGACGGCGCGCCCAGGGAGGCGATCCTGACGGTGATGGCGCAGCTGCGCGCTCGCGGGCTTGCATGTGACACCGACTACGCGGGGCGATCGCTCAAGGGGCAGCTGACCCAGGCAGGGCGTACCGGTGCCCGCACGGTCGTGATCGCAACCGCTGACGGCGCGACCGTGCGTCGAGTCGGCGAGGAGCCTCGGACAGTCTCGCTCGGTGAGCTCACAGCTACCCTCACCCTGTGAGCGAGTGGCGCGATCTGAAGGGGAGCGAGCTCCGTCCGGCCGACGAGGGTCGCACGGTGACGCTCTCCGGCTGGGTTGCGACGCGTCGCGACCACGGCGGTCTCGTGTTCGTCGACCTCCGTGACGACGCGGGCCGGGTGCAGGTTGTGATCAACCCCGAGAACGCTGTCGAGGCAGTCGAGACGGCCCACGGCCTTCGGAACGAGTTCGTTGTGCGTGTCCGGGGCACCGTCGTCGCCCGGTCGCCCGAGACGGTCAACTCTGCGATGGCGACGGGCGAAATCGAGGTTCAGGCCGACCAGCTTGAGATCCTCTCGCGGTCGACGCCGCTTCCGTTCCAGCTCGACGAGGAGGGCGTGGACGAGACGCTGCGTCTGCGCCACCGCTGGCTCGATCTTCGCCGCGAGCGCCTGCAGCGCAACATCCGGCTGCGCGGGAAGATGGTGGGCACGATCCGCCGGGTGATGGAGGCCGCCGAGTTCGTCGACATCCAGACGCCGATCCTCTGGAAGCCGACGCCGGAAGGCGCACGCGACTTTCTCGTCCCGTCCCGCCTGCAGCCGGGCAAGTTCTACGCCCTGCCACAGTCGCCCCAGATCGCAAAGCAGCTGCTCGTCATCGCCGGATTCGAGCGTTATTACCAGATCGCAACCTGTTTTCGAGACGAGGATCTCCGTGCCGACCGCGTCCAGGAGATCACCCAGCTCGACGTCGAGATGGCGTTCCCCGACCAGGAGTTCCTGTTTGGCCTGATGGAGGAGATGGTCTCGACGGTCTGGCGGGAGTGCATCGGCGTCGATCTCGAGACGCCGTTCCCGAGGATGACGTACGCCGAGGCAGATCGGCGCTTTGGCTCCGACAAGCCCGACGTCCGCTTCGGTCTCGAGATCGAGGACGCGACGGCGGGGACACGCGGCTCGGAGTTCAGCGTCTTTGCCCGCGCCGAGACCGTGCGATTCCTTCGTGTGCCGAAGGTCTTCTCGCGAAGCGAGCTCGCCGACCTGGAGGAGTTCGCCAAGGGCTGGGGCGCGAAGGGGCTTGCCTATCTCGTGTTCGACGGCGACGAGGTGCGGTCGCCGATCGCGAAGTTCCTCTCGGCCGACGAGCTCGCTGCCATAGCGGGCGAGCCCGGGACGACACTCCTCTTTGCCGCAGACGGCTGGGACAAGACCTCCCGCGTTCTCGGCGCCCTGCGCGTCCGCCTCGGGGAGCAGCTCGGACTCATCGACCAGTCAGCGTGGAAGTGGTTGTGGATCACCGACTTCCCGATGTTCGAGTGGGACGAGGACGGCGGGCGCTGGGCGGCCAAGCACCATCCGTTCACGCGCCCTGCGCGCGACTGGGTCGAGACGTTCGACGGCAACCCTGGCGAGGCGATCGCACATGCCTATGACCTGATCGGAAACGGGAACGAGCTCGGCGGTGGCTCCTTCCGGATCCACGAGCCGGACGTGCAGGCCCGTGCCTTCGCGCTCCTCAATCTCACACCAGAGGATCAGCGCACCAAGTTCGGTTTCCTCCTTGACGCTCTCGGCATGGGTGCACCGCCACACGGTGGGATCGCCTTCGGGATCGACCGGATGGTGATGCTGCTGGCCGGCGAGTCGAACCTGCGCGACACGATCGCGTTTCCGAAGAACCAGGCGGGTGCCGACCCGATGTCGGGCGCACCGACCGAGGTCGAGGCGCTGCAGCTTGCCGAGCTCGGCGTTCGGGTCATAGTCGACAAACCGGCATAGCAGTCGGCTCGGTCGCGTCCGGCCGCTCCTCCGTGCATACTGTTGGAGAGATATTCGGGCGTCTCGCGCGATCCCGGATGGACACATCATGTCGAGCCACGAATCAGAGACCGCGCCGTCATTTTCGACGCTGACCTCGCTCCCGAGCCTGGAGGAGATCCCGCAGGTTCCCGGCGGGGGCTACGACCTTGCGAAGGTGCGGACCGCGTTCGACGCGTTTCGCAGGCACACGCTTCAGCTCCAGGCGCAGCTTCGTGTGCTTCAGGCCGCGGGGCGGAGCGCCGACGTTGAGCCGAGCGGCCATGCCGTTCGCATGGACGCGCTCCATCTGATCCGGGCTGCAGCAGAGTTCGCTGACGCGCTCGAGCGCGATGCCCAGAACGCCTCGGCGGCGCAGTTCAGCCGCACGCAGGCCGAGGTTCGTACCCGTCAGCGCGATCTCCAGAGCCGCGAGGCAGAGCTCGAGCGCTACATCGAAGAGACTGAGGCCCAGCGAAACGAGCTCATGAACACCGCGCGGAACGAGTCGCGTGAGCTGCTCACGAACGCTCATCGCGACGCCACGACGGAGCTCCGCGAGGCCGAGGCGCGCGGGGCGCGCCTGATCGAGCAGTCTCGCCACCAGGCAACCGAGATGACGAACGCCGCCCGGGCCGAGGTCGAGCAGACACTCGAGTGGGCCAGGTCGCAGGGCAACGCCATCATCGCCCGGGCCCAGCAGGGCGCAGAGCAGCTTCTCGCCGCAGCAGGACTCGGCCCGAAGACCCTCACGAAGGTATCCGGAGCGATTCTCGACGCGGCCCAGGCGGCTGCCGAGGCTGCCCGGTCGGGCTCGACCCACAGCGAGTCTGTCGGTCACGACCCGGTCACCGACGACACTCACTGACGGCGTCCATGCCCTCCATCGTCTCCGCGCGTGCGTGAGGACTAGGGTGTGACCATGTTGCGCAGTCCGATCCTCCGTGGCGTTGTCTGGAGCGTGCTGCTCGTCGTGGTCGCCGTGGTCACGGGCGTACTCGGGTACCGGTGGCCGGTGATCGCGGGTGCCGAGTTCGTCGCCTGGGTGGCCGTCGTCGGTCTGGATCGCATCGTGAGCCGCTCGGGTAGCAGCGCCGCACGGACGCTCTCGATCTCGACGCGCACGGACGCTCTCGTGCTTCCCGACGACTCATCGGTGCGCGTGCTCGGCCCGGTCGGCTCAGTCCCTGCGCAGGAGGTGGCGCCCGGGCTTGTCTGGCCCGAGACGCCACCGCTTCGGCTTGCGGCAGAGCCGTTCGAGCCCGTCTCCGAGCGCGAGCCGGCGCCGCTGCCCGAACCGATCCGCCGTCCAGAGCCCGAGAAGCTCGTGCTTCCGCAGCTGACGCTGAAGCCGCCGAGCCCGAGGGTGCGAGAGGTCTGGCCACCGAGCCAGGCGCAAGGAGCCGTTGGCGGCCCCGTGCAGTGGAATCTCTGGAACCTCGATCGTGTCGTCCGCGAGCGCGCCGTCGGAGACGAGGAGATCTCCTACCTGCTCGTGTACCTCCGCGACTACGCGGGGCCCGACGGCCTGCTTCCGGTCGAGTTCGATGGCCTGATCCGCGAGTCGTTCGCGGGCATCCTGGCTCCCGCCTCTGTCTGACGGTAGAAGAGGGCCACCGTCTCGTGGCTACGAGACCCGGCCCGTGAGCGTCATCGGCTCCGCTACAGTGGCGCGCCGGAGTGCCCGACCTCGTGCGCAAAGCCGCGCACCATGTAGAACCAATGCTACGTAAAAGGGAGCCCGCGACGTGGATACGCGCCTAGCGCCGAGGCCTCGCAACGGCACCCACCTGGCTTGCCAGGTTCACACGGGCGTGGCCGGTCGGCGAGGTCGGGGCATTCCGGTTACCGCGACGGCTGCGCGGCCGCCCACGAACAACCCCGGCGCTAGGCTGGCCGGATGAGCGAGCTCTTCGGCGATTCGTCACGGGGCTCCGACTGGGCTGCAGTTCGACTGCAGGTTGTCGACGATCGGATCACCCGCGCCGATGCCCCCGGGATCGAGCGTGACCTGACGGGGCTCACCCTGCTCGAGGCGGCTGCTGTGAGCGGAGACACCCTTGCGGTGGACGCGCTCGCGAACGCGATCGGGCCGGCAATCTGTGCCGCACCGACGCCCGGCCGAGTCGCAGTCGCGATGAGCGGCGGGGTCGACAGTGCCGTGACCCTCCTTCGAGCAGGCGCGGGTGCGGTCGGCGTGACACTCCGCCTCTGGATCGACCCACGCAGCTCTGACTCGGACCGTGCCTGTTGCTCACCGTCCTCTGTCATCGCGGCGCGGCAGGCCTGCCACCGGCTCGGCGTGCCGCACGTCACCCTCGACCTCCGCGAGGAGTTCCGTAAGGCGGTGGTCGACCCGTTCGTCGCGTCGTACGCGCGTGGCGAGACGCCGAACCCCTGCATCCGCTGCAACGGCGTCTTCCGCTTTGATGAGCTGCTCGCGTTCGCAGATCGCGTCGGGGCCGAACGCCTTGCAACGGGCCACTACGCCCGCATCGTCGATCGAGACGGCCGCCTTGCGCTCGCCCGTGGAGTCGATCCGACGAAGGATCAGAGCTACATGCTGGCGACGCTCGATCCGACGCTCCTGCGCACGCTGTGGTTTCCGCTCGGCGACCAGACCAAGGCCGAGACGCGCCTGGAGGCGACCGCCGCCGGACTGGCCGCAGCCGGTCGCGCCGACAGCCAGGAGGCGTGCTTCCTCGGTGGCGACGACTACCGGGCGTTCCTCGGGCGCGCGGGCCTCACGGAGCGCCCAGGCGCCCTCGTCGATGAGAGCGGGGAGGAGGTCGGACGTCACCAGGGGTTCTGGCAGTACACGCCCGGCCAGCGTCGCGGGCTCGGGATCGCCGCAGCCGAGCCGCTCTACGCGATCGAGACCGACGCCTCCTCGAACACGGTCGTCGTCGGACCCCGCGCGTCGCTCGCACGCACGACCGTGATGGCCGACGGGCGCCTCTTTGACGACACCGAGCGGGTCGAGGCAAAGCTCCGCTATCGGTCACCGGCGGTTCCGGCAACGGTCGAGCGCACCAGCGAGGGTTTCCGCCTCTCACTCGACGAGCCCGCCTACGGCGTCGCACGCGGCCAGACCGCCGTTGTGTACGCAGGCGACGTTGTCGTCGGCTCCGGCGTGATCACCTCGGCCTCGCCCTGACCATCTACACTCGCACGATGCTCGTCGCGTTCTCGCCCGGTGATGCCGCGCACCTCGCGCTCGCCGTGTTCTTCCTCGCGGTCGGGCTCGGAGTCGGCTACGCCTTCCTGAAGCTCGGGACTGCATTCGCCCACCTGTCGTCGTTCATCGGTGGCACCGAGCGCGAGCTGCTCCCCGTCATCTCGAAGGTCGGCGGCTCCGTCGATCGCGTCAACGCGCAGCTCGACAAGCTCGACCAGGCAACCGACAGCGCCGTCGACGCCGTCGAGAGTGTCGACCAGGCGGTGCGCGCCGTCAGCTTTGCCGTGAAGCGTCCCGTGCAGAAGGCCACCGGCTTCACGAGCGGCGTCTCGCACGGCTTCGCAACGCTCCGCAAGAAGCGCGACTGGCGTCAGGCGATGCAGAGCGCGAAGGAGGCCTCGGCCCGTCGCGAGGCCGACCTCGAAGAGGATCTCCGCCGCCCTCGCCCGTAGACGGTCTCTGGCCCGTCCCTACACTGTCGACTGTGCGTACGACCGCTGAGCTGCGAGAGGGTTTTCAGCGCTTCTATGAGGAGCGTGGCCATCTTCGCGTCCCGTCCCACGCTCTGATCCCGCCGGCGGACGATCCGTCGACTCTCTTCATCGTCGCGGGGATGCAGCAGTTCAAGCCGTACTTCCTCGGGCTCCGCGAGCCGCCGTCGAAGACCGTCGTGAGTGTCCAGAAGGTGCTCCGCGCGGGTGGCAAGGACACCGACCTCGAGGATGTCGGCCGGACAGACCGCCACTGCTCGTTCTTCGAGATGCTCGGCAACTTCTCGTTCGGCGCGTACTTCAAGAACGAGGCCGTCGACTACGCCTGGGACTTCGTCACCCAGGAGATGGGTCTCGATCCAGACCGGCTCTGGGTGACGGTCCACGAGGGCGATCCCGCACTCGGCCTCGCCGAGGATACGGTCGCGATCGACGCCTGGAAGCGCGTCGGCGTCCCGCCTGAGCGGATCGTGCGTCTCGGCAAGGACAACTTCTGGAAGGCGGCGGAGCTCGGACCGTGCGGCCCATGCTCCGAGATCTTCTTCGATCGCGGCGCTGAGCACGGCTGCGGTCGCGCCGAGTGCCGTCCCGGCTGCGAGTGCGACCGGTACATGGAATTCTACAACCTCGTCTTCATGGAGTTCGATCTCCGCCCCGGCAACGAGCTCGTGCCGTTGCCGGCCCAGAACGTCGACACGGGGCTCGGCCTCGAGCGCGGCACCTGCCTCCTGCAAGGCGTTGAGTCGGTGTTCGACACCGACGGCGTCCAGCTGATCATGAGCTGGGTCGCGGCGGAGTCGGGCGTCGCCTACGGGGAGAGCGACCTGGCCACCAAGGCTCACCGAGTCCTCGCCGACCACGGCCGTGCCATGTCCTTCCTGATCGCCGATGGCGTCACTCCCTCGAACGAGGGACGCGGCTACATCTGCCGCCGCATCATCCGCCGCGCGGTCCAGTACGGCCAGCGGATCGGCCTCGATCGCGTCCACCGGATCGCCGGTGTGGTCGTCGAGCAGATGGGCGACGCATACCCCGAGCTCCGTGAGCACGCCGCCGAGATCGAGCGCGTCGTGAAGGTAGAGGAGGAGCGCTTTCGAGAGACCCTCGCCCGCGGTCAGAAGGTGTTCGATGAGCTCGTCGGCAACGATTCGATCTCTGCCGCCGACGCCTTCACGCTCGCGGCAACCTACGGCTTTCCGATCGAGCTGACGGTGGAGCTTGCCGAGGAGCGTGGCCAGCCTGTCGACGTCGATGGCTTCCGCGAGCTGATGGAGGGACATCGCGAGGTATCTCGCGCCGGTGGCGAGAGCACGACCGAGCAGCAGGCCGCCGAGATTGTCGGTGCCGGCCATCCCCGGAGCGAGTTCGTGGGCTACGACAAGACCGATGTTCTCACGGCGGTCATCGCCGCATCGGCAGGCGACGAGGCGCGCCAGTTCGTGAAGCTCGAGCAGACGCCGTTCTACGCCGCGAGCGGCGGCCAGGTGAGCGACTCGGGCTACCTCGTGATCGACGGGAGCGATGTCAAGATCGACGTCACTGAGGTGCTGAAGTTCGGCGACGACCAGGTGCTCGTCCTTGCCCCGATGGATCCGCCGCTCGCGACAGGGACACGCGTGCGCGCGGTGATCGACTGGACGGTGCGGTTCCCGACGACGACCAACCACACCGCAACCCACCTGCTCCACGCGGCGCTCCGCGAGGTGCTCGGCGATCACGTGAAGCAGGCAGGGTCGGCCGTGCGGCCCGACAAGCTCCGGTTCGACTTCTCGCACGGCACCCCGCTGACGAACGAGGAGCGAGAGCGGGTCGAGCGCATCGTCAACGAGAAGATCTTCGAAGCGATCCCGGTGCGCACCTTCGTGACGCCGATCGAGGAGGCCCGGAAGCTCGGCGCGATGATGCTGTTCGGTGAGAAGTACGGCGCCGAGGTTCGCGTCGTCGAGATCGGCGGCTTCTCCCGCGAGCTCTGTGGCGGCACCCACGTCCGCTCGACCGCAGAGATCGGACCATTCGTCCTCGTCAGCGAGGCATCGGTCGGCTCCGGAGCCCGCCGGATCGAGGCCGTCACGGCCGGCGAGGCCTGGTCATACCTCCACGGGCGTTCCCGCGAGCTCGAGGACGTGCGCGCCGAGCTCGAGCAGGCGCGGCGTGAGGCGAAGAAGCCGAAGGCGGCCGCGGCCCCGACCTCCGACGTCGAGCCGGAGATCGTCGAGATCGGTGGGGTCAACGTGATCGTGATGGAGATCGGCGGCGTCGGCTCAGACGCGCTCCTCGACCTCTCCGACCGCTTCAAGCAGCGCACGCAGCCGGCAGCGGTCGTGCTCGGCGCGCGCGAGGACGGTAACGTGCATCTCGTCGCGAACTTCGACGACGGCGTGGCCAAGCGGATCTCGGCTGGCGAGGTCGTCAAGCAGATCGCCCCGATCGTCGGTGGCGGGGGCGGCGGACGTCCGACGATGGCTCGTGCAGGCGGCAAGGATCCCGGGAAGCTCGGTGATGCGCTCGCGCACGCCCGCGAGCTGATCGCCGCCGCGCTCGCGTGAAGGTACTCGCCCTCGACTACGGGTCCGCGCGAACCGGTGTTGCCGTCTCCGACCCGACCGGCCTGGTCGCCCGCCCCGTCGAGATCGTTGCGAAGGTACGGCAGCCTGCCGGCTTCAAGCGTCTACTCGACGTCATCCGCGCCGAGGCGCCCGAGCTGGTCGTCGTCGGGCTGCCGCTGACCCTGCGCGGCGAGCACGGAGCGCAGGCACAGGAGACGGCCGAGTTCGTCGACGCACTGCGAGCCGCCATCGCCATCCCGATCGAGATGTGGGACGAGCGGTTCACCTCCGTCCTCGCCGATGGCGACGACGCACGTGCCGCCGCGCACCTGCTCACCGGATACCTCGACCGCCACGCGGGAGCGATGTGAACCGTCGCCTGATCGCCGTCGGCGTCGTAGTCGCCGTCGGCGCGGCGGCCGCCGTGGCGGCAATCGTCCACCACCGCTCTCCGCACGCGCTTCCGCCGCCGCCACCACCGCCGGTCCCGTTTCGCGTCGTCTTTCCTGAAGGGTTCACCCGCGCGCAGATGGCCGAGCGCGTCAGGGTCGTCTCGGCAATCGCCACGCGTGAGCGGCACCGGGCCGTGCGGCTCACTCCCCGCGGCTACCTCGCTGCCTCTTCCCGAGCCGTTGTGCCGTGCTTCGGGCCGGCGCCCCTCACAAACCTCGAGGGGTTCCTCTTTCCTGCCACCTACGACTTCCTCCGCCAGACGACCGCGCGGCAACTCGTGCACGCCCAGCTCGCCGCGTTCTGCCGCACGTGGCGGAGGGTCGATTTGCGTGAGGCCAAAGCGCGCAACCTGACGGCGTACGACGTCCTCGAGATCGCGTCGATGATCGAGCGAGAGGCGCAGGCACCCGCTGAGCGGCCGCTCGTCGCCGCAGTCATCTACAACCGCCTGCGCGCCGGGATGCAGCTTGGTATCGACGCGACGCTGCGCTACGGGCTCGACATTCCGCCAACGCGGTCGATCCTCGAGTCGGATCTCCAGAGCGACAACCCCTACAACACACGCAAGCTCTTCGGCCTCCCGCCGACGCCGATTGCGAACCCCGGGCTCGCCGCAATCCGGGCGGCCGCGCATCCTTCCAACGTGAACTACCTCTACTACGCGCGCAAGCCCGACAAGCGCCACCACTTCTTCACGGCCAGCGCGACGGAGTTCAACCAGTACCTCACCACCCACGGGTACGGATGACGACGCACGTCGCGCTCCTCGGCCACCCGGTCTCGCACTCGCTGTCGCCCCGGATGCAGAACGCCGCCTTCGCAGCCGTCGGGCTCGACTGGCACTACGAGGCCTTCGATGTCGAGGACGTCGTCGCGGCGATTGCCGACCTCCGCCACCGCGGCTTCGTCGGCGCAAACGTCACCATCCCGCACAAGCAGGCTGCTGCAGCGGTGTGCGATGAGGCCGAGGGCGACGCTGTCAACACCCTGGTGTTCCAGGGCGATCGCCTGATCGGCTTCAACACCGACAAGGAGATCCTGGCAGGTGTCAACGCCACTCGCGCCTGCGTGATCGGCGCCGGGGGTGCCGCCCTGGCGCTTACGGCTGCGCTCCCCGTTGATACGCGGGTCTACACCCGCGGCGGACTCTGGCCGCCCGACGCGACGGGCTGCGATCTGATCGTGAACGCCACGCCTGTCCGCGACATCCTGCTCGTGGAGCCGCACGCCGGCCAGACCGTGGTCGATCTGGCCTACGCGGCAGACGCGGGAGAGACCGCGCTCGTGCAGGCCGCGAGAGCAGCGGGCTGCACCGTGATCGACGGGCGCGAGGGCCTGGTTCGGCAGGGTGCGAGGAGCTTCGAGCTGTGGACAGGCATCCCGGCCCCGATCGATGTGATGCGAGCCGCCGTCGCCGCTGCGAGCCCTCCCGACGCTTGATCGTCTGACCGGGGGCTTCCGCCACTAGGCTTGAGTGACGTTATGAGTCTCCGCCTCGCCACTGCAGGGGAGTCGCACGGGCCCGCCCTGGTCGCGATCCTCACCGGTCTTCCATCCGGGCTCGAGCTCGATCGCACGTCGATCGACGCCGATCTGCGCCGTCGGCAGGAGGGCTACGGGCGCTCGCCGCGCCAGCAGATCGAGACCGACAAGGTCGACGTGCTCTCGGGGCTGCGCCACGGCCACACGCTCGGGACACCGCTCACGCTGGCGGTCTGGAACATCGATCACAAGAACTGGACGTGGGGCATGAACCCGTGGCCGCCCGAGGGTGAGCCGCATGGCAAGGGAACGAAGCCCGTCACGCTCCCGCGCCCCGGCCACGCCGACCTGCCCGGCGTCCTCAAGTACGAGCTCGACGACGTGCGAAACGCGCTCGAACGGGCCTCGGCCCGTCACACCGCCGTTCAGGTCGCGGCTGGCTCCGTCGCGAAGGCGCTGCTCCGCACGATCGGTATCACGGTAACCGGCATCACCCTCAACGAGGAGCAGCTCCACGAGCGCATCGACGCGGCGCGCGCCGAGCGCGACACGGTCGGCGGCCTCGTCGAGGTGCGCGTCACCGGCACGCCACCCGGACTCGGAACGTACGCCGACAAGGCCGACCGGCTCGATGCCCGTATCGCAGCTGCGGTGATGGGTATCCAGGCCGTGAAGGGGGTCGAGATCGGCGAGGGCTTCGCGCTGGCGGACAAGTTCGGCTCCGAGGCGCACGACGAGATCCGCACCGATCGCCACCGCGACACGAACCACGCAGGTGGCATCGAAGCTGGGATCTCGAACGGTGAGGAGATCGTCGTACGGGCGGCGATGAAGCCACTTCCGACGCTGATGAAGCCCCTTGCCTCGGTCGACCTCGCCACGGGCGAGGCGGCGCAGGCGCTCGTCGAGCGCTCGGACGTCGCCGCGGTGGAAGCGCTCGCAGTGGTGGCCGAGGCAGCGGTCGCGTGGGAGCTCGCCTGTCTGGCACTCGACAAGTTCGGCGGCGACGCGATCGGCGACTTCGTGGCTGCGTGGCGCGCCTATCTCGCGCGCATCGACTGGCCCGAACCGGCCCGGTAGCCGGCCGTCCCATGGCAGAGAACGCGCTCAACCGGCACCTCGCGCTCGTCGGCTTCATGGGTGCAGGCAAGACCACCCTCGGCCGCATGGTTGCCGAGCGTCTCGGACGCCGCTTCTACGACATCGATGCTGAGCTCGCCCATGAGCACGGGCGCGAGAGCGTCTCCGAGCTCTTCGTCGAGTGGGGAGAGTCCGAGTTCCGTCGCAAGGAGGCCGAAGCCGTCCACCGGTTCACCGCCCCGGGCGCGCCACTCGTGCTCGGCCTCGGCGGCGGGGCGATCACCACGCCTGCCGTGTTCGGCGACCTGCGCGAGCGGGCCTTCACCGTCCTGATCGACGTCGACGTCGACACCGCCTGGGCGCGTGTTCGTGGCTCCGATCGACCGCTCGCCCGTGACGAGACCGAGTTTCGCTCGCTCTACGAGGCGCGAGAGCCGATCTACCGCGCCGGATCGGATGCGACGGCCATCGACGCCGACGGGGTCATCCTCGCGGCGGGTGGTGTGCACTACGAGCGTGGAGCCCTCGACCTGCTCGGCGAGCTCGTGCCAGGGACAGGCCCCGTCGCGCTCGTCTCCGACTCCGTCGTGATGGGCATCTACGGCGCCCGTGCGCAGGAGGCGCTCGGCGCCCGGGTGACGACGACCCATGAGCTCCCGTCAGGCGAGGAGGCAAAGCAGCACCGCATTCTCGAGCGGCTCTGGAGTGAGCTTCGACTCGACCGTTCGGGCACCGTCGTCGCTCTTGGCGGTGGCTGCACCACCGACGTGACGGGCTTTGCCGCTGCGACGTACCTGCGCGGAGTCTCGTGGGTGTCGGTACCGACGACGCTCGTTGGTCAGGTCGACGCGGCGATCGGTGGCAAGACGGCGATCGATATTCCGGAGGGAAAGAACCTCGTCGGCTCGTTCCACTGGCCGTCCCGCGTGATCCTCGACGAGACGCTGCTCGAGACGTTGCCCGAGCGCGAGCGGCGCCAGGGGCTAGCCGAGCAGCTCAAGACCGGGCTCCTGGCTGGCAGACCGCTCGACGTTCGCGGCGCCGCGGCGTACAAGACCGCCATCTGTCTGCAGGATCCGCACGACCACGGACCACGCCGCTGGCTGAACCTCGGTCACACCTTCGGGCACGCGCTCGAGGCAGCCGCCGAGTTCGACCTGCCTCACGGCGAGGCCGTTGCTCTCGGGCTCCTCGCTGCACTGCGGCTCTCGGGCCGCGACACGGCCGAGGTCGAGCGGGAGCTCGCTCCGGTTCCAGTCAAGGTCGACCCGGATCGCGCCTGGCAGGCACTCCTGCGCGACAAGAAGCACCTCGGCGGGGACATCAACATCGTGCTGCTCGGTCCCGATGGACCGCGGGTCGAGGCGTTGCCGGCCGCCGACGTCCGTCGCGAGCTCAACGCCCTGATCGCGTAGATTCCCCGCCGTGCAGATCTTTGTCCTGAACGGCGTCAATCTCGACAAGCTTGGTCGGCGTGACCCCACGCTCTACGGTGGCCTCTCGATCAACGAGCTCGAGACCCGCATCTACCAGTGGGCGCACGCCTTGACGATGACCGTGCGCTGCCGCCAGAGCAACAGCGAGGGCGAGTACATCGGTTGGATCCACGACGCGTACGACAACGCCGACGGGCTGATCGTGAACCCGGGCGCCTGGTCACACTACAGCTGGGCGATCCATGACGCACTTGAGATGGCCAAGGTTCCGATCGTCGAGGTTCACCTGTCGAACATCCTCGAGCGCGAGGAGTGGCGACGGTTCTCGGTGATCGAGGATCTCGTCGCACACCGAGTGATAGGCAAGGGCCCCGAGGGGTACCGCGAGGCGCTCGAGTACCTGGCGGCGAACGGCTCATGACCCGGCTCGACACGCTCCGCGCCCGGCTCGACCAGCGGCTTCTCGTCACGAACCTCGTGAACGTGAGCTACCTGACCGGCTTCGAGGCGTCGAATGCTGCGCTCCTCGTCGATCCAGACGGCCCGACCCAGCTCTTCACCGACTTTCGCTACATCGAGGCGGCCGAGGCGGTGCCAGGCGTCGAGGCAACGCTTACCAAGCGCGCCCTGGTCCACGACCTCTCCGATCGCCTCAGCGGGCCGATCGCGTTCGAGGCAGACGTGCTCCCGTTCACCTTCGCCGACGCGCTCACGAAGGGCGGGGTGGACATGACCCCCACCACCGGCATCGTCGAGGGACTCCGAGCGATCAAGGATGCCGTCGAGATCGAGAAGATTCGCCGTGCGGCTCACGCTGCCGGCCGGGCGTTCGAGGCGCTCACCGCGGAGCCGTGGATCGGCCATAGCGAGCGCGAGCTTGCCTGGCGCCTCCGCGTGCTCCTGCACGCTCACGGCGTCGACCACACGTCGTTCGAGATCGCCGTCGCGTCGGGCACAAACGGGTCGAAGCCTCACGGTGAGCCAACCGACTCGCTGATCGAGGAGTCGATGCTCGTGACCGTTGACTGGGGTGCCTTCCTCGACGGCTACTGCTCTGACTGCACACGCACGCTCGCGGCAGGCCCGGTCTCCGGACAGCTCCGCGAGATCTACGACGTCTGTCTCGAGGCGCAACTCGCCGCCGTCGAGGGCATTCGACCAGGAATGACCGGTGTCGAGGCCGACGCGCTCGCGCGCGATGTGATCGTCGCTGCCGGCTACGGCGACCAGTTCGGCCATGGCCTCGGCCACGGGGTCGGGATGATGATCCACGAGGCGCCGCGGCTCTCGACCGAGTCGACCGACACGATCGAGGTCGGCCAGATCGTCACCGTCGAGCCAGGCATCTACGTGCCGGGGGTCGGCGGCGTGCGGATCGAGGATCTTGCAATCGTTCGCCCGAACGGGCTCGAGATCCTCACAGGGTTCCCGAAAGACCTCCTCCAGGCCACCTGACGGGCCCGGGCCGCTCTGGGTGGCGCTCGCACGGAGCGTCGCCGGGTTCCACCGTCCTTCATCGCCCCCCGAAGCTAGACTGGCGCGCCGATGGCTCCTGTTTCGACCAGCGACTTCCGCAACGGCATGCACATCGAGGTCGATGGGCAGACCTGGCGGATCGTCGACTTCCAGCACGTCAAGCCGGGCAAGGGCGGGGCGTTCGTCCGGACGCGGCTGAAGTCGCTCGACTCGGGCTCGGTCGTCGATAAGACCTTCCGCGCGGGCGAGAAGTTCGAGCGCGTCCGCACGGAGAACAAGAGCATGCAGTACCTGTACGACACCGGCGAGGAGGTCGTCTTCATGGATGAGGCGACCTACGAGCAGCTCTCGCTGCCTCGTCCCGCGGTCGAGGACGCGTTGCCCTTCATGCAGGAGTCGTCGTCCTGGCAGGTGCTCTTCCTGAACGACAAGCCGTCCGGGATCGAGCTCCCTTCGTCGATCATCCTCGAGGTGAAAGACACGGAGCCCGGGGTCAAGGGCGACACTGTCTCGAACGTCACTAAGCCGGCCACGATGGAGACGGGCGCTGTTATTCAGGTGCCGCTCTTCGTGAGCATCGGTGACAAGATCAAGCTCGACCCGCGCGAGAAGCGCTACATCAGCCGGGCGTGACGGGGCAACCCGCCGGGCGCGGTAAGGTCCGCCACTGATGCCGAGGCTCGTCGACACAACAATCCGCGTTCTCTCCCAGGAGCCCCTGGCGGGCGCCGTCCCCACGGCCGACCTGCTTCGACTCGCGGAGGTGCTCGACAGCGCCGGTTTCGCGTCGCTTGAGGTTTCGGGTGGCGGCGTCTTCGAGAGCGCTGTCCGTCGCGGAGTCGAGAGCCCGTGGGAGCGCATCCGTGCGATCCGCAGTCGGACGAAGACCCCGCTCTCACTCGCGGTGCGCGGCAAGTTCCTCGTCGGAACCCGCCAGGTCGGTGACGACCTCGTTCGGCGTTTCGTCGCGAGCGCAGCGGACAGCGGCATCGATGTCTTCCGCCTCCACGATCCCCTCAATGACACCGACAACCTGCGTGTCGCAGCTGAGTCGATCATCGCCGCGGGCCGCGAGTTCGACGGCGGTGTCCTCTACGGCAGCGGTCGACACGACTCGCTCGTCGCGGCCGCGAAGCGCCTCCCCGACCTCGGCGCCGCGCGGATTCTGCTCCACGATCCCGCCGGTCTGCTCCGGGCGCACCGTGCGGGTGAGCTCGTCGAGGAGATGCGGGAGCTCTCCGGACTTCCGGTCGGCCTCTATGTCCAGGGCGCAGGGCGAAATGGCCTAGCGCTCGCCATGGAGGCAGCCCGCGCGGGCGCGGATCTGATCGCCTGCGCCGTCTATCCCGTTGCTCTTGCGAGCCATCGCATCTCCGCCGAGTCGGTCGTCCAGGCGCTCGATGGCATCGGCCTCGATACAGGCGTCGATCTCGACATCCTCTGGCGCGCCGCCGACCTCGTCGACGATCACATCGGTGACATGCCGATCACGCCGCTCGTGCCGCGCATCTCCGTGCGGGCTGCGAAGCGCAAGGTTCCGGTCGGTCTCGTTGCTGCGATCGACGAACAGCTCCAGGTGCGCCATGCCGGCGACCGGCTCGACGAGGTTCTGGATGAGCTTGAGCGTGTCCGGATCGAGGCAGGCTCACCGCCGCTCGGCGCTCCCGTCGGGCAGGTCGTCGCCTCACAGGCGCTCGTGAACGTCCTTGGCGCAAGCCGCTACCCGATGATCGTCGATGAGCTCCGTGACCTTGTCGGCGGCCGCTTCGGCACGACACCAGGCCCGATCGACCCGGCACTTGCTCGTGCCGTCGAGCTGCTCGGTGTCCCCGAGCCGGGCGCTGCGGTCGACATGGACGCCGTCCGCGAGCGCGCCCACGGTCTCGCCTCGAGCGAGGAGGAGCTCCTGCTGCTGGCGCTCTTCGGCGAAGGCGCAGAGCGGCTGCTCCGTTCAATCCGCGGCCGCGCCGGCGAGGAGGAGCAGATCGGCTCGGCAGGTGCAGGACCCGACCGCGACGAGCAGATCCGTGCGGTTGTCCGCATCGTCCAGGAGACAGGCGTCGGCGAGATCACGATCGAGGAGAATGGCATGAAGGTGAGCGTCCGCCAGGCGGGCGACGCCGGACTTGCGCGGTCGACGTCGCCGACGGGCGACGACACCGAGCGGCTTGCCGTGATGCCGTCTCCGGGGAGCTTCATGCCCATCGAGAGCCCGATGGTCGGGACGTTCTACCGCTCGCGCGAGCCAGGTGCCCGAGCATTTGTGGAGATCGGCGATCCGGTCACTCCCGACCAGACGCTCTGCATCCTCGAGGCGATGAAGCTCATGAACGAGGTCAAGGCGGAGGTCGAAGGCATCGTCCGCAAGGTCTTCGTGGGAGACGGCGAGCCCGTCGAGTACGGCCAGATCCTGTTCGAGATCGAACCGTTGAACGGCCTCCCGGTCGGGATCTGATGCTCAAGCGAATTCTGGTCGCGAACCGCGGCGAGATCGCAGTCCGGGTAATCCGCGCGGTGCACGAACTCGGACTCGAGGCTGTTGCCGTGTACTCGACCGCGGACGCGGACGCGATGCACGTCCGTCTTGCCGACGAGGCGGTCCGACTCGGACCGGCAACCGCTTCCGAGAGCTATCTCCACATTCCGTCCGTCGTTGCAGCAGCCGTCACGACGGGCTGTGACGCGGTGCATCCCGGGTACGGCTTCCTCGCGGAGAACCCCGAGTTCGTTGATGCCTGCACGTCGAACGATCTCGTGTTCATCGGGCCCCCGGCGGAGATCATGCGGACGATGGGCGACAAGATCGCCGCACGGAAGGCGATGCGCACAGCCGGCGTCCCGACCGTGCCCGGAACCGACGGGGCGACAACGCTCGAGGAGGCGCAGGCGGCAGCCGCAGAGATCGGCTACCCGGTGCTCCTCAAGGCCTCAGCCGGCGGCGGCGGCAAGGGCATGCGCCTCGTCGACGCGCCCGGGGCACTCGCAGACGCCTACTCGGCTGCGGGTGGGGAGGCGCTCGCGGCGTTCGGCGACCCGACGCTCTATGTCGAGAAGGTGCTCTTCCCGGCCCGTCACGTCGAGATCCAGGTGCTCTGCGACACGCAGGGCAACGTCCTCACCCTCGGTGAACGCGAGTGCTCGATCCAGCGCCGCCACCAGAAGCTCGTCGAGGAGACGCCGTCGCCGGCGCTCTCGCCCGAGCTCCGTGAGCAGATGGAGCTCGCAGCCGAGCAGGCATGTCGCGCCGTCGGCTACGTGAACGCTGGCACGTTCGAGTTCCTGCTCGGGCCCGACGGAACGTTCGCGTTCATCGAGCTGAACGCCCGACTCCAGGTCGAGCATCCGATCACCGAGGCGTGCACAGGCATCGACATCGTCCGGACGCAGATCGAGATCGCCTCCGGGCTTCCGCTCTCGGTCACCGGCCGAGCACCTCGCCGCGGTCATGCGATCGAGATCCGCCTGAATGCCGAGGACCCCTCCCGCGGCTTCATGCCGTCGCCGGGCACGCTCACGCGTTTCCGGCCGCCGCTCGGCCCGGGAGTCCGAGTCGACACGTTCGTTGAGGACGGGGTGACGATCCCGCCGTTCTACGACTCCCTGATCGCCAAGATGGTCGTGTGGGACACGGATCGTCCCTCGGCGATCGCCCGGGCAGAGCGTGCGCTCGCCGAGACCGTGATCGACGGCGTCCCGACGACGCGCGACATCGCGCTCGAGATCCTTCGCAGCGATGCCTTCCGGAGCGGCGTTTACTCGACCTCGACCCTGGCCGAGCTGACGGCGGTCGTAGCGTGATCTCGCGCCGTCAGGCGCGCAGGCAGGCGCTGTTCCTGCTCTACCAGTGGGATCTCGCAGCGGGCGAGGCCGAGCTTGGCTCGCAGTACGGCGGCGAGATCGACCCGTGGGCGCGCGCCCTCGCAGCGGAGGCCGCAGCGCAGTCTGCCGACCTCGATGGGCGCATCACGGCGGCGTCGGACGGGTGGACGGCCGACCGGCTTGGGGCCGTCGAGCGCAGCGCGTTGCGGATAGCGATCCGCGAGCTCGACCGGGCGGAGGTGCCGTTCGAGGTAGCGATCGACGAGGCGGTTGCGTTCGCCAAGAAGTACTCGTCCGAGGATGCAGGTCGGCTGGTGAACGGCATCCTCGGACGCATCCAACGGGAGGAGGCGGCAAGGCGATGAATGCAGAGGAGTCACTCGGACGTGCAGAGGAGCTTCTCGCACGGCTCGAAGCAGCGCGCAAGCAGCTTGAAGAGACCGAAGACCCGGAGCAGGCGATCGAGGTGCTGCAGGAGCTCGCCACCCTCGCCAAGGAGATCGAGGGCGAGCTTCAGAGCGCCAGGCAGGCTGCGGAGACCAATGCCGCAGACGCCTGAGGCACTCCGGGAGCACGTCGAGAGCTTCCTCCGCAGCCTCCCGTTCATGCGCGAGCTCGGCACGCTCGACGCGCCGATGCGACACTCACTCGGCGGTAAGCGCGTTCGCCCGGTGCTGTGCCTCGCGGCCGGAGAGGCAGTCGGCGGAACCGTCGCGCACGTCTTGCCTGCAGCAGCAGCCGTCGAGCTTGTGCACTCGTTCTCGCTCGTGCACGACGACCTGCCGGCACTCGATAACGACACCTTGCGGCGTGGCGTGCCGACTGTGTGGGCCGCCTACGGTGAGGCGACCGCTGTCCTGGCCGGGGATGCGCTCCTCGCCGAGGCGTTTCGACTCGTGCTCGACTACGAGAGCTCTGCCGTGGCTCGTCAGCTCGTCGAGGCGACGATCCTGATGATCGGTGGTCAGCAGCAGGATCTGGAGGGCGGCCACGACCTGGCCGAGCTGCACCGGCTCAAGACCGGCGCGCTGTTCGTTGCGTCGGTGATGTGCGGGGTGCAGGCAGCTGGACTTCCGGAAGCCCGGCAGGCCCCGTGGCGGGCCTTCGCCGACGAGCTCGGGCTCCTCTTCCAGGTCGTCGACGACATCCTCGACAGCGATGGGTACGTCTCCGAGATCGGGGAGGATGGCGCGCGGCGCCTCGCCGACGAGGCCGGCGAGCGTGCCCGCGAACGCCTGCATGCGATCGACGCGGACACGACGGTCATTCGGACTATCGTCGACGGGCTCGTTGCCCGCACATCGTGACGAAGAAGCGCCTCGACATCGTCCTCGTCGAGCGTGGACTCGTCGAGAGCCGCACGCAGGCGCAGGCGTTGATCATGGCCGGGCTCGTGCCCGGCTACTCGAAGCCCGGTGATCAGGTTGCCGAGGATGTCCCCCTCGAGGTGAAGCGCCCGCCGCCGTACGTGTCTCGTGGAGGGTTCAAGCTCGCAAACGCCCTCGACGCGTTCGGTGTGAGCCCCGCTGGCCTTGACTGCCTCGACATCGGCGCGTCGACCGGCGGCTTCACCGACGTCCTCCTCCAGCGGGGCGCAGCTCGAGTGACCGCCCTCGACGTTGGCTACGGGCAGCTGCACGCTCGCCTCCGTGGCGACCCGCGGGTCGTCGTACTGGAGCGGACGAACGTTCGGAGCCTCACGGAGCTGCCGTTCGCCCCAGTGCTTGTCACGTGCGACGTGTCGTTCATCTCGCTGATCACGGCACTGCCTCCCGCACTCGCGCTTGCCGCGCCCGGCTGGCAGGCATTCGTCCTGGTCAAGCCGCAGTTCGAGGCTGGTCCGAAGGATGCGCCGAAGGGCGTCGTGCGTGACCCGCTCGTTCGACGCCGCGTCGTGCGCGCCGTCGCCGAGGCGTCGCTCGACTGGAGTGCACGGGTGGCCGGAGTCGTAGACTCGGGTCTGCCTGGCCCGAAGGGAAACCACGAATTCGTGCTCCATCTCGTCCACCAAGATCAGCCGGAGCTTCCGCGCGAGCTCGACTTCTGGATCGCCGATGCAACCGGTTAAGCGCGCTGCGATCGTCACGCACGGCTGGACGAAGAACGTCGAGGGTGCCGCCGAGCGGTTCCAGGCGGTCGCGTCGGCGGCCGGCGTCGAGATCGTGGCCGATACGCCGGAGGCAGAGCCGGACATCGTCGTCGTGCTCGGCGGCGACGGGACGATGCTCCGCGCGCTGGCCCGCTTCCTGAGCAGCGACGTCCCCGTGATCGGTGTGAACTTCGGCCGCGTGGGCTTCCTCGCGGCGATTCCTGCCGCCGAGCTCGAGACCGGCGTCGCGCGGGTGTTCGCCGGCGAGTACCGCGTGAAGGATCTGCCGACGCTGGACGTCTCCGCCGCGGGAGCTCAGAGCGTCGCGGTCAACGACGCGGTCGTCGTGAGCGCAGTTCCAGGGCGCATCGTCGAGCTCGGCTTCTCGATCGGTGGAGAGGATCTCGGCACCCAGCCGTGCGACGGGCTCATCTGCGCGTCGCCGCCGGGTTCGACCGCCTACAACCTCTCGAACGGCGGCCCTGTGCTCGTGTGGGGTCTCGACGCGATGGTCGTGACCTTCGTCGCCCCACACACCCTGCACGCTCGGCCGCTCGTCGTCGGGCCCGGCACCGAGGTCATCGCGACGAATCGAAGCCCCGACGTCGATGCCGTAGTGCTCGTGGACGGGCACCAGATCGCATCGCTGCCGCCCGGGGGCTCCGTCACCACGCGGCTCGGGGTCGAGCGCAGCCGTCTGGCCGTGCTCCCGGAGCAGACGTTCTTCACCCGCTACGGGCAGGTCTTCCGGCCGAACTAGAGGGCCTCGGACGGGTGCGGGAGAGGTGTCCCGCGATGACCGTCTGCGAAGGACACTCGTCACCGGCCAGTGCCCGTCGTACGATTGAGTGCGTGCTGCGCCGTCTCCGTATCGAGAACCTCGTTCTGATCCGCGAGGCCGAGCTCGACTTCGACGCCGGTCTCAACGCGATCACCGGTGAGACGGGCGCGGGCAAGACGATTCTCTCCACCGCGATCGGGCTCCTGCTCGGCATGCGCGGTGAGGCGGGCGCGATCGGCGCTGCCGCTGACGACGCCTACGTCGAGGCGGAGTTCGATCTGCCCGATGACGACGCTCTGGGGGAGCTCGCAGAGCTGCGCCCCGCCGATGAGGACTCCCTCATCGTTGCGCGTCGGATCTTCGCCGACGGCCGCACGCGCGCGTACGCCTGGGGCCGGAGCGCGGCCCGGGAGGATGTCGCCGCCGTCGTCGAGAGCCTGCTCGCGATGAGCGGCCAGTTCGAGCAGCGCCGGCTCGGGCGTCCGAGCTACCAGCTCTCCGTGCTCGACTCGTTCGCCGACAACGGCGACACCGCCAGGGAGGCCCGCCGCTCGTGGCGCGTGCTCGCAGCTGCTCGTCGGACACACGATGAGCTCAGCCGTGACGCCGCGAGCGCCGAGGCTCGCCTCGCCGAGCTTCGAGCGCTCGTGGCTGACACGAGCGGGCTCGACCCCGGCTACGAGGACGAACTGCGCTCACGGCGGGAGCGTCTGCGTCATACAACCGAGCTCGCGACCGGTACTGCAGCCGCGATCGCCGCGCTCACCGGCGACGACGAGGCGCAGGCAGCGGCCGACCTCCTCGCCGCAGCGCAGCAGGCGATCGCGCCGCTCGAGCACCTGGCTGCCGAGCTCGCCACCGCCGGAGACACGCTTCGCTCCCTCGAGCTCGGCCTACGCGACACCTCGTCCGAGCTTCGCAGCATCCTCGACGCGCTCGATGCCGAGCCCGGAGCGCTCGAGGAGGTCGAGGGCAGGCTCGACAGCCTTGCCGACCTTCGCCGGCGCTACCGCGCCCAGAGCTTCGATGAGCTGCTCGAGCGGGCCGAGGAAGGCCGACGCGAGCTCGACGCCATCGCGGAGGGCCACGACCCCGCCCAGGCGGCCGCCGAGGCTCTCGCGGCCGCAGAGCGCGAGGTCGCCGTACTCCACGGCACGCTCCACGCTGCCCGGGTGGCGGCCGCCCCGGCGTTCGCGGCTGCCGTTGCGGCCGAGCTGGCCGGCATCGGCCTCGGTGACGGCGAGTTTCAGGCCGAGCTCGGTGTCGTCGCACCTGGTCCGTCCGGCGCCGACCAGGTCACCTTCCTGATCCGACCGAACGCCGGTCTGCCCTACGGTCATGTCGCCGACACGGCCTCCGGCGGAGAGCTCTCCCGGATCGCACTTGCGATCGCCGCGGTGGGTGGAGGGGAGACGATGGTGTTTGACGAGATCGACGCCGGCGTCGGTGGGAAGACCGCGCACGCGGTCGGCGAGACGCTGCGCCGCCTGGCGACGCGCGCACAGGTGATCACGATCACCCACCTCCCGCAGATCGCAAGCCTCGCCGACCGGCACTTCCTCGTCGAGAAGGTTCCGGGCGATCCGACCCACACCCGCATCGACCCGCTCGATGCCGACGAGCGCCGCGAGGAGCTCGAGCGGATGCTCGGCGGTGCCGACTTCCTTGCAGCGCTGCGCGAATGAAGGAGGCATCGCGCGACCTCCTCGCCTCCCGGGAGGATGTCTGGCGCTTTCTCTCCGAGCCGTACCACCTGGCGGACTGGTGGCCTCGCCTGACGTCGGTCGAGCCCGACCGACGCGGGTTCGGCCACGACGCCCGCTGGCAGGTCTCGGTCGTCGAGGAGCCGTTTGGCTTCCGGCTCGCCGCCGCCGGGCGCCTCTCGGGCCCGCTCGTGCGCGCAACGCTGCTCGTGACCGACATCAAGGCGCCCGAGCTCTGGGCGTGGCGTCTCATCCGCTCGGGAAGCGGGATGCGAATGGCGCGGATGCTCGACGTCACCGTGCGCCTCGCCGCGGTCGATCCAGTAACGACGCGGGCGACCGTCGCGGTGAGCGGGAGCGGCGGGTGTTCGGCGCGGCTGTTTGGGTCACGGGACGCAGCGCTCGCACGCGCGGCCGTCGACCGGCTGTACGAGCTCGTGCAGACCGCCGCAACACTGTGACCTCATCGTCCGCCGTGGATGAATCCACCGAAAGTGCGAGCTTTTCGGACACCGTCTGAGGCTCCCCGTAGGATCGGTGCCGTGGGCAATGACGTGGCGCTGGTAAGGTGGTCTTCCGTGGGTTGTCACACGGGTGCGCACCGCCAGATCAGCCTAGGAGGGCCGGCGTGAGCGCCACCAAGTACATCTTTGTGACCGGCGGCGTCGTCTCGTCGATCGGTAAGGGAATCAGCGCCGCATCGCTCGGTCGCCTGCTGAAGGCGCGCGGGCTGAAGGTGCAGGTGCAGAAGTTCGACCCGTACATCAACGTCGATCCGGGCACGATGAGCCCGTTCCAGCACGGCGAGGTCTTCGTCACCGAGGACGGCGCCGAGACCGACCTCGACATCGGGCACTACGAGCGGTTCATCGACGAGAACCTGTCGCGCACCGCAAACCACACCTCCGGTGCGGTGTGGGATCGCGTGCTGCGCAAGGAGCGCAAGGGTGAGTACCTCGGCTCGACCGTGCAGGTCATCCCGCACATCACGAACGAGATCAAGTCGCGGATCCGCTCGGTCGCAGAGGCAAGCGAGACCGACGTCGTCATCTCGGAGATCGGCGGCACGGTCGGGGACATCGAGTCCCAGCCGTTCCTCGAGGCGATCCGCCAGTTCCGGCGTGAAGTGGGCCAGGAGAACGTCCTCTACGTCCACGTCACCTACGTGCCGTACATCCCAAACGCAGGCGAGCTGAAGACGAAGCCGACGCAGCACTCCGTCAACGAGTTGCGCCGCATCGGCATCCATCCCGACATCCTCATCTGCCGCTCGACCGAGCTGCTCAAGAAGGACATTCGCGACAAGATCGCCCTCTTTGCCGACGTTGACATCGAGGCGGTCATCTCGGCGATCGACGTGCCCGACGTCTACCTCGTCCCGAAGGCGCTCCAGGCGCAGGGGCTCGACCGGCTCGTCTGCGAGAAGCTCGGGCTGCCCGTCGGCGAGGTCGATCTCGGCGAGTGGAACGACCTGATCGAGCGCCTCGATGAGCGCCACGACTCGATCGAGATCGCGCTGGTCGGCAAGTACGTCAAGCTGCACGACGCCTACCTCTCCGTCCACGAGGCGCTCAAGCACGCCGGCATCCATAACGGTTGCCACGTCAACGTGCGCTGGGTCGACGCCGAGCACATGACACTCGATGAGGCGCGTGCCGAGCTCGCGGGCGTCGACGGCGTTCTCGTCCCCGGCGGCTTTGGCTCGCGCGGGTGGGAGGGCAAGATCCTCGCCTGCCGCGTCGCCCGCGAGGACGCGATCCCGTACCTCGGCATCTGTCTGGGGATGCACGTCGCCGTCGCGGAGTACGCACGCCACGTCTGCGGCCTCGACGGCGCGAACTCGACCGAGATGGATCCGGAGACGCCGTACCCGGTGATCGACCTGCTTCCCGAGCAGAAGGAGGTCGAGGATCTTGGCGGCACCATGCGCCTCGGCGCGCAGGCCGTCGAGCTCGGCGAGCACACCCGCACGCGCGCCGTCTACGGCGAGCCGGTCATCTCAGAGCGCCACCGCCACCGCTACGAGGTCAACAACGCCTACCGGCAGCGCCTGATCGACGGCGGTCTGGTCGTCAGCGGCACCTTCCAGGAGGGTCGCCTCGTCGAGATCGTCGAGCTTCCCGGCCACCCGTGGTTCGTCGCCTCACAGTTCCATCCCGAGTTCAAGTCCCGTCCGACCCGGCCGGCACCGCTCTTCCGGGAGTTCGTCGGCGCGGCGCTCGTGCGTTCGCGGGAGCGCGGTCGGAACCGCGTCGAGCTCTCGCACTAGCTGTTGGCTGCAGACGTCCTCGATCTGTTTCTGGAGCTGGCTTCGATCAGTAGCCCCTCGGGGCAGGAGCGTGCGGTCGCCGACCGCGTGCTCGCCTACCTGCGTCACCTGAGCCTCGACCCGACCGAGGACGCGACGGGCGCTTCGATCGGGTCGACCATGGGCAACATCCATGTTCAGATTCCGGCGACCGCTCCGGGTGAGCCCATCTTCCTCTGTGCCCACCTCGACACCGTTCCGCCGGTGGCTCCGATCGAGCCGGTCGTCGTGGACGGGGTCGTCCGCAACGCCAACGAGGCGATCCTCGGCGGCGACAACAAGTCGGCTGTCGCCGTCATGCTCGAAGCAGCCCGCCGCGTGCTCGTCGAAGGGCGGTCGCACGCCGGGCTGGAGCTGCTCTTCACCTCGAAGGAGGAGGTCGGGCTGGTCGGTGCGTACGCGTTCGACCACACGAGGCTTACGGCACGCATCGGGTACGTCTACGACCAGGCGGCCCCGATCGGCGAGATCATCCTTGGCGCACCCTCGGCCCACAACATGGAGGTCACCTTCCACGGCAGGGCCTCGCATGCCGGCATGTACCCGGAGGAGGGCCGGTCGGCGATTGCCGCAGCAGCACGAGCGATCGCCGAGCTGCGCCTTGGCCGAGTCGATCCAGAGTCGACTGTGAACATCGGTCTGATCGACGGTGGCACCGCCGCGAACATCGTGCCCGAGTGGTGTCGAATCGTCGCCGATGTCCGCTCGCACGACGATCGCAAGCTCGCGGATCTGATCCAGGAGATGCAGGACGCGATGGGCCTCGCCGCCGGCGCCGCCGAGTGCGAGGTCACGACGAAGCTCAACAGCGGGTACCGCGGCTACCGCTTCAAGCGCGACGACCGCGCGGTCGTTCTCGCAGCGGCAGCACTCGAGGCGTGCGGATTCGCTCCGACCTACGCGCTCTCCGGAGGAGCAGCCGACGCGAACGTGTTCAACGAGCGCGGACTGGCCTGCGTCAACCTCGCAAACGGCATGGTCGACATCCATACGCCTGACGAATCGATCGCTGTCGCCGATCTCGAGGCGATGGTCGACGTGACGCTTGCTCTCCTCGACGCGGCGCGGGGCCCCAAGTGACACGCCGTCCTGACCGGCGCGCTAGGTTGGCCTGATGGACGCTGCGTTCCTCGACACGCTGCGCTGCCCCTTCTGCCGGGTCGCGGTTGCGCGCACCGATGACACCCTGATCTGTCCGAGTTGCAAGCGCTCCTACCCGATCGAGCGTGGGATTCCCCTGATGCTCCATCGTGATCTCCCTGGCGCAGCGGAGAAGCTCGGCGAGATGGCGGGCTGGGTCGAGAAGGCGCGCGCGGAGGGCTGGTACGAGCCCGACGACCACATCGACTCGCACCTGCCGTACCTCGTCCGTGACCTCGGCTGGGAGGACGCAACCTGGCTTGCCAACGGCCATTCCTTCACGGTGCTGCTCGACGACTACATCGGCGACCGGCGCGGTCTCCGCGTGCTCGAGGTCGGCGCTGCGAAGGCCTGGGCGGCGCCGTACTGGCGTGAGCGCGGCTGCGACTACGTGGCTACCGACATCCTCGTCGACGAGAAGATTGGCCTCGGGCGTGGCGCGTTCTACGGTGACTTCGGCCGGGTTCAGGCAGACGGTGAGCATCTGCCGTTCGCCGACGGCACCTTCGATGTCACGTACTGCTGCGCGACCCTGCATCACGCCCTCGACCTTCCGGCCATGGTTGCCGAGATGTCACGGGTCACGAAGCCCGGAGGCGTCGTCGCCGGCCTGAACGAGGGTACGAAGGGCGTCGGGCGCAGCTCCGACAACCCGGGTCAGTCTGCCGAGAAGGAGCTCGGAATCAACGAGCACGTCCACACGATCTGGGCTTACGTCGCCGCCTTCGTCCGTTCGGGTCTTGTCATCCGCCGCATGGAGCGCTCGGACGGCTGGCCGCCCGGCCGTCTTGGCAGCAAGATCGCCAGGTTGCCGAAGATCGGCCAGACGCTCGGGACACTCCTCCACCTCTCTGCAGGTGAGTACAGCGGTGTCACGATCTATGCCCGCAAGCGCGGCTGACCCGGCGCCGAACGGATCGGCCGCGACGGAGCCGACGGTGACTCCGCCGCGACGGCGCACCCTGTTCGACCGGATCTTCGGGTCAATCCAGCTCCTCGGCGCCGGTCTCGTGATCGTCGTCTTCTACGTCGTCGAGGCGCACCTGCGAACGACGGTCTGGCTGTTCACCGACGAGCTCGAGTGGTCGCAGCTCTCTCGGGCGATCGCCACGACCGGGCAGGCGGCTCGCCGGGGGACGCCGATCTACTTCCAGTCGGTCTACGCCTACCTGATTGCGCCGGCGTGGTGGATCCACTCGACCGCATCGGCCTACGCCCTGATCAAGGTGATCAACACCGTCGTCATGTGCACCGCGGCGATCCCCGCCTACTTGCTGGCGCGGATGCTTGTCTCACGCCGAGCGTCGCTCATCACCGCCTCGCTCACGGTCGCGATCCCGCCGATGTCGTACGCGACCTCGATCGTGCCCGAGCCGCTTGCCTACCCGTGGTTCGCGCTCACGGCTCTGCTCGCCATCCGTGCGCTCGCGTCACCGACGCGCCGCTCGATTGCGATCGCGGTCGCATGCTCGCTTGCGGGCATCTTCGTCCGCGAGCAGTTCATCATCCTGCCCGCGATCCTCTCGCTCGCCGCGGCGGGACTGTGGATCGTGCACGCCGACCCGGGTACGCACGGCCACGGCCCACGTCTGCGGCGGGCCGGGCTCACGGCTTCTCTGATCGTCGCAGCCGTCCTGCTCTTCGACCGTGTTGGGATCATCGGCTACCAGGGCAACCTGGAGCGCTACATCAACGGCCACACGTTCCGTTACGGGGTGCTCGCGCTCGGCGCGCACGCCATCGGGCTGGGGCTCCTGCCGCTGATTGGCGGGTTCGTCTCGACCTGGCTGCCCGAGCGCCGTCCCGATCCCGTCTACCGCGCCTTCGTCGCCTACCTGATGGCGTCCTTCGCTGTCCTTGTGACGTACACCGCGGGGAAGACCACAGCGCTCGCCGGGGTCTACCTTGCCTTGATCGAGGAGCGCAACCTCTTCTACCTCGCACCTCTGCTCCTCGTCGGCAGCGCTCTCGTCGCCGGGGCACGACGGCTTGACTGGCGTGTCGTCGGGCTCGCTACCGGTGCGGTGCTCTACATCACGTGGTCGGAGGAGTTCATCCAGGGCGTCCCGTACTTCGAGGCGCCGGGACTTGGGATCCTGACGATCGCCAACAGGAGCTTCCGCTGGGACATCAAGGACATCCACCTTCTACTCGGTGGTGCCGCCGCGGCCTCGCTCCTGCTGCTTGCCCTCCGCCGCCGTCGCGGAGTGCCGCTGCTCGCCGCCGTCGCGGTGTGCGCATGGATGCTCGCGGGGCAGATCGAGGAGACGATCGGCAACGACTCGCTCGCCAACCGCGTTGTTCACTACCTCCCCGACCAGCGCGACTGGGTCGATCAGGCAACCGGGGGATCAAAGGTGACCTACCTCGGGCAGCTGATGTTCAACGACAACGAGCTCTGGCTGACGGAGTTCTGGAACCGCTCGGTGAGTCACGTCGCGAGTCTCGATGGTACGGCCCCCGGCCCGGGCCCGGTCAGTGGTCCCGGCGTGATCGGAACGGACGGTGAGCTCTCGCACCCGACGGGTGACCCGTACGTGCTCGCCGGAAACGGGGTGCACCTCGAGGCCGAGCTCGTCGCATCGCGGAACGGGCTGAACCTCTACCGCCTCGACGGATCGTGGCGGCTGCGCGACGAGCTTCAGCAGGTGTTCGCCGACGGGTGGGCGCCCGACTGGTGCACCTACACCTTCTTTGCCAAGCGCGGTCCGGGGACGGTCGTGATTCATCTCTCCCGGGCGGGCTATCGCGGGAATGCGCCTCCCGGCCACGTCACCCTCACCGTCGGGACGGTGCGGCTCGACTCGCACCAGGCGCCGCAGATCGCACGGCTGCTCGCAACTCGGCGAAGCCTCATCCGGAATGGGGTTGCAAAGGTTATCCGGGTTCACGTTGAGCAGACGCCCGTGCGGGTTGTGATCCGCATCACACCGACGTTCCGGGCGGCCGGGAGCGATATCCGTCAGCTCGGCGCCCAGGTCGGCTTCCGCTACGTCCCCGACTCGCCGGCCCCCTGAGATCCGCCTGCGACGCTATCGTTGCCCCGCTGTGCAGATCGGGGTCGCCAAGGAGATCAAGCAGGATGAGTACCGCGTCGCGCTGACGCCCGCGGGCGCGCTCGAGCTGCACAACCGCGGCCACGAGGTTGTAATCGAGACGGGTGCCGGCGACGGTAGCTCGTTCCCCGACGCAGCCTATGAGCGCGTCGGCGCACGGATCGGCTCGGTCGAGGAGGCCTGGGCCGCCGACCTCGTCCTCAAGGTCAAGGAGCCGATCGCGCCGGAGTACGGCCGGCTGCGCGAGGGGCAGACCCTCTTCACGTACCTTCACATCGCGGCTGATGAGCCGCTGACGCGCGCGCTCGTCGACTCGGGCGTCTCAGCCGTCGCCTACGAGACCGTCGAGACGACGTCACGGGCCCTGCCGCTCCTCGCACCGATGTCCGAGGTCGCAGGCCGCCTCGCCTCGCAGGCCGGCGCGTACTTTCTCGAGAAGCCGCTAGGGGGCCGCGGGCTCCTGCTCGGCGGCGTGCCCGGTGTCGCACCAGGCAAGGTCGTGATCATCGGCGGCGGGATCGTCGGCTACAACGCGGCGATCATCGCGCTCGGGCTTGGCGCCCAGGTGACGATCCTCGAGCGGTCGATCGACCGGATGCGCCACCTCGAAGAGATCCTCTCCGGCCGCGTCACACTGCTCATGTCCTCAAGCCTCGAGATCGCGCACTCGGTCGCCGACGCCGACCTGGTGATCGGCGCGGTGCTTATTCCGGGCGCGATTGCCCCGAAGCTCGTGACGCGCGAGATGATCGCCTCGATGCAGCCGGGGGCCGTCGTCGTCGATGTCGCGATCGACCAGGGCGGCTGCTTCGAGACGTCACACGCGACGACGCATTCCGACCCGGTGTACGTGATCGACGGCGTCACGCACTACTGCGTGGCGAACATGCCCGGCGGGGTGCCCATCACCTCGACGAAGTCGTTGACGAACGCGACGCTCCCGTACGTTGAGGCGATCGCTGATCGCGGCCTCGCCGCGGCAGTCTCGGCCGACCCGGCGCTTGCCAAGGGCGTCAACGTGATCGGCGGCAAGGTGACCTACGAGGCAGTCGCGCAGGCGCACGGCCTTGACTTCACGCCGCTTGCCGACGCGATCTAGCCGGTCGGGCGCTCAGGACTTGCGCCTGGAGCCCGGCTTCGGGCTGATCTTCACGACGAGCCAGGTGACGCTCGCAGCGAGCGCGACCATGCAGCAGATGAAGACGACAACGCCGACAAGTCCGAATGCAGTGGCCACGCGCCGTAGGATAGCCCCATGCCACGTGCCTGCGTAATCGTGCTCGACGCGGTCGGCGTCGGAGAGCTCCCCGACGCCGCCGACTACGGCGACCAGGGGTCGAACACCCTCGGTAACGTCGCCGCTGCCGTCGGCGGCCTCGACCTTCCGACGCTTGAAGCACTCGGCCTGGGCAACGTCTTTCCGCTTGACGGCTGCCGTGTTCAGGACGGCGCCCCGGCGGTGGCTGGCCGCCTGGTCGAGCGCTCGCGCGGCAAGGACACGACGACAGGCCACTGGGAGCTGATGGGGATCGTCACGCCAAAGGCGATGCCGACCTATCCGCACGGCTTCCCCGACGACGTGATCGACCCGTTTATGAACCAGACGGGTCGTGGCGTGATCGGAAACGTCCCGGCGAGCGGCACGGAGATAATCCAGGAGCTCGGTGCGGAGCATCAGAAGACGGGCAAGTGGATCGTCTACACGAGCGCCGACTCGGTCTTCCAGATCGCAGCGCACGAGGACACGGTGCCGCTCGAGGAGCTGTACGAGGCCTGCCGGGTCGCTCGTAGCATCCTCGTAGGCAAGCACGCCGTCGGCCGCGTGATCGCGCGGCCGTTCAACGGAGAGCCGGGCAACTACCAGCGCACGGCGAACCGCCACGACTTCTCACTCGAGCCCGGTCGCCCGAACTACCTCTCACACATTCGCGCGGCGGGGAACACCGTCTATGGCGTCGGGAAGATCTTCGACATCTTCGCGGGCTGCGACGTCGACGAGTCGTTCCCGACCAGGTCGAACGTCGAGGGGATCCAGAAGACCGAGGAGCTGCTGCAGACGGTCGATGAGGGGCTGATCTTCGTCAACCTCGTCGAGACCGACATGCTCTGGGGGCATCGCAACGACCCCGAGAACTTCCATCGCTGCCTGCAGGACTTCGACCGTCGGCTGCCCGACCTGCTCGAGGCGCTTCGGCCCGGCGACCTGCTGATCCTGACCTCGGATCACGGCTGCGACCCGACGACACCGTCGACCGACCACTCGCGCGAGCACGCGCTTCTGCTGGCCTACGTCCACGGGCGCAACGCCGACGGGCGGATCTACGTGGGCGGCGAGTTCGCCGACGTCGGCGCAACCGTCAACGCCTGGCTCGGCGGCAAGAGTGGCGGCCGGGGCCTTCCCGGCAAGCCCATCGTCGAGCGGTAGACGCTCCGTGATCCGGCCGGCAGAGCTGATCCAGCGCAAGCGTGACGGCGAGGAGCTCGGGTCGGACGAGATTGCAGAGCTCGTGCTCGGGTACGCCCGAGGCGAGGTTCCGGACTACCAGCTCGCCGCGTTCTGTATGGCCGTCTACTTCCGCGGGCTCTCATCGCGTGAGACCTATGCGCTGACCGACGCGATGATTCGCAGCGGCGAGACGCTCGACCTCGGCGCCGCGCTCGGCCGCAAGGTGGTCGACAAGCACTCGACGGGTGGGGTGGGGGACAAGACCTCGCTCGCCGTCGGCCCGATCGTCGCGGCGTGTGGCGTCCCGTTCGGGAAGATGAGCGGTCGCGGGCTCGGTCACACCGGGGGCACGCTCGACAAGCTCGAGTCGATCCCCGGCTTCCGGATCGAGCTGTCACACGACGAGTTCATTGCGCAGGTGCGCCACGTCGGGATGGCCATCGTCGGCCAGACAGCAAATCTCGTCCCTGCCGACAAGATGCTGTATGCCCTGCGCGACGTGACGGCGACGGTCGATCAGATGTCTCTGATCGCCGCCTCGATCATGTCGAAGAAGCTCGCAGCGGGCGCGCAGGCGATCGTGCTCGACGTCAAGGTCGGCGACGGTGCGTTCATGAAGACCCTGGATGACGCCCGCACCCTGGCCGAGACGATGATCTCGCTCGGCGTGCACGCCGGTCGCAAGGTCGTGTGCCTGCTCACAGACATGGATCAGCCACTCGGGGGTGCCGTCGGCAACGCCCTCGAGGTGAGGGAGGCACGGGCGACCGTTCGTGGCGATGGCCCGGCCGACTTCACCGAGCTCGTCCTCGACGCCTGCGCACGGCTGATCTCTCTCTCCGACCTCGGAATCGACCCGCTTGAGGGAAGGCGCCGGGCCGAGGCGGCGATCGCCGACGGCTCCGCCGAGGCGGTCTGGTGCCGCTGGATCGAGGCTCAGGGTGGAACCTCCGACGAGTCGGCGCTCGAGGCCGCGCCGGTCGTGCGGACGGTCACGGCGCCACGCTCCGGGATGATCGAGCGGCTCGGCGCGATCCAGGTTGGCAACGCGGCGCTCCACCTGGGCGCCGGTCGGCGAGCCAAGGATGACTCGATCGATCACGCGGTGGGCGTGGTGTGCCTGCGCAAGCGGGGCGACGCGGTTGAGACCGGCGAGCTCCTTGCCGATGTCCACGCACGCGACGAGACGTCGGCCTCGGAGGCCGCGGCCGATGTCCTGGCGGCGTACTCGATCGGCGACGGCCCCGTGGCGGCGCGCTCGGTGCTGATCGAAGTCATCGAGTAGCACCCGCCGCGCGGCCACGAGGCGGCTAGCGTGTCGGGGGTGCCCGAGCTGCCCGAGGTCGAGAGCGTTCGTCGGCGACTCGCGCCCGTGCTCGAAGGACGCCGCATCGACGCCGCCCAGATCAACGACGCACGGCTGACGCGCCCGGTCGATCCCGCCGAGGTCGCACGCGCGCTTGTCGGTGAGCGGGTCGCCACGCTCGACCGGCGCGGTAAGTATCTGATCGTTCGCTTCGAGGACGGCGCCGCGCTGCTTGTTCATCTGCGGATGACGGGCTCGTTGCGACACGCACCCGCGGGCGAGCTTCCGGCGGACGCGCACCGGCGGGCGGTCGTGCGGCTCGATGACGGCTCCGAGGTCGCCTACCGGGATGTTCGTCGCTTCGGCACCTGGGATCTCTTCGCGCCCGGCGAGGTCGACCGGTACATCGACGCGCGGCTCGGCCCCGAGCCGATCGGCCCGGCCTTCACCTCGGCTCATCTCGCCGCGCGTCTCACCGGTCGCCGCTCACCGATCAAGGCGGCGATCCTCGATCAGCGGACGATCGCCGGAGTCGGAAACATCTATGCCGACGAGGCGCTCTGGCGTGCACGTCTGCACCCGCTGCGGGAGGCCGGCGGCCTCGACCGGGCCGAGATCAGGTCGCTCTACCGCGCGATCCGCCACGTGCTCGAACTGGGGATCAGGCGTCAGGGCTCAACGCTCCGCGACTACGCGTTGCCCGACGGCGGCGAAGGGGGGATGCAGCATGAGTTTCGCGTCTACGGCCGCGGCGGTGAGCCGTGCGAGCGCTGCGGCCGCCCAATCGTCAAGATCCGCGCAGCCGGGCGCGGCACGTGGTTGTGCCCTTCGTGTCAGCCGGCCGGGACCCGCTAGAGAAGCCAGGGGAGCAGCCGCCGGGGCGTCCGCGCCCGGTACTCGGCGTAGTCCGCGTAGTGCGCGAGGAGCCAGGTCTCTTCCCGGCGTGCCTTGAACGTGAAGACGCCGACGAGGGCCGCTGTCGGCACGAGCCCGAGCGGGGCGGAGCCAAGCGACCAGCCGGCGGCCATCAGGATGACCCCGCCGTAGATCGGATGGCGCACGAGGCGGTAGACGCCGCCGCGACGCAGCGTCGCCCCGGCCCGAGGCTTCGGAAGCGGCGTCAGCGACCGTCCGAGCGTTCGCCCGCCCGCCACCGCAAGCACGAGGCCGACACCGGCCAGAATGACTCCCGCTACCGCGGCGCCTCCGCTGAACGCGCCGGGCCAGCCGACTCCGGCGTACCGCGCACCGATGACGAGCGCCAGGGTTGCAAACTGCAGCACGACCCAGCCCTCGCCGCGCGGGCCGAGGTTGGGAATGCGTCGTTGAGTGGCGGCAGACAGACGGCGAGCGTACGACGCCGGGCGGGTGGCCGGGGGCTGCCGATGTCCGCTCTAGACTTGTCTGCAGTGGCCCGCCGCCCGTACAAGACCGAGGCGATCGTCCTTCGGTCGCTCCGCTTCTCCGAGGCCGACCGGATCCTGCACCTCTACACGCTCGACCGCGGCCGGATCAGCGCGATCGCGAAGGGTGTACGCAAGACGAAGTCGCGGTTCGGCGCGCGCCTGGAGCCGCTCTCGCACGTCGAGCTCGTTCTGCACGAGGGCTCCGGTGAGCTGCAAACAGTTACGGGCGTCGAGCTGATTCGCTCCCACCACGCGGTACGCGACGACACCTACCGCCTCGGGATCGGACTCCTCGGTGCCGAGGCGATGCTACGGCTGTTCGCCGAGCCCGAGGCGAACCCACGGGCGTTCGCCGCGCTGACGAAGTTCCTCGACGTTCTCGACGAGGCCCCGACGCGGCCGGGGTCAAGGCCCGAGCTCGACCCGCTTGCGCTCTCGTTCCAGCTGAAGCTTCTTTGGGTGTCGGGCTATCTGCCGCACCTGACCGGGTGTGTCGAGTGCGGTGAGCACGAGGATCTGGTCGGCTTCTCGCCGCGCGCCGGCGGCGCCGTCTGTCGTCTCCACGCCCGCGGCTCGATCAGTCTGTCCCCTGAGGGGCTCTCCGGAATCGAGCAGCTTCTCTCGGCTCCGATGGCCGATGCGCAGGCGGCCGCGATCGGTGATCGCGCCGAGCGCGAGGCCCATGCGGTGATCACGTCGACCTACGAGGAGCACGGCGGCTTCCGCTTGCGCACACTGTCAGCGTGATCCGCGACCTCGGCGATGGCTACGAGCTCGACTACGACCCGGCCCGCATCGACGTCGCCGCAGTCCACCGCTACATCGCCGAGGAGTCGTACTGGGCTCCGGGGCGCCCGTACGAGGTGATGCAGACGATGATCCGCGAGGCCCACCGCGTCGTCGGTCTCTACCATCACGGCGACCTGATCGGCTTCTGCCGCGCCGCCCGCTGCTCACCCGGCGTGATGTACCTCGCCGACGTCTACGTCCTCGACACGCACCGCGGCCGCGGCCTCGGTGTCGAACTCGTCCGTGAGATGGTCGAGCGCGGCCCGCTGCGCGACTCCCGCTGGCTCCTCACCACAACCGACGCCCACAGCCTCTATCGCAAGCTCGGCTTCACCGATCCGAGCGTGAAGGTGCTGGAGCGAACGCCGAGCCAGGGGTAACGGCATAGGGACGCTCGCGCAGGCGACAGCCCACGTACCCAGCGACCCTTAGATCATCTGACCGCGACGGGGCCTGACGCGGAGGCCTGGTTCGTGCGAACCTTCGCGGTGATCGTCTCGGTGTACGTTCCGGCCTTCAGGTGTCACCCGACCGGACCACGTTGCCGACCTTCCGGCAGTTGTGCGTGTCGGCCATGAGGTTGACCTCACAGCCGTTGCAGGCAACGCCGTCCGCGTCGGCATATCCAGACGCACAGACGGCACTCGGGGCGAGCGAGCCCGACGCGTGGGCAGCGAGCCCCGCCGGTCAAGACGAGTGGCTCGCTCCTCGGCATGCGCGTGCGATGGGCGACTCCAGGAGCCCCGTGCGATGCGCAATCCTGTGGTGCAGATGCGCGCGTCATGTCTTGCGATCGCCGTCCTCGTGCTCACGCTCTCCTCGAGTCCAGGTGGGCTCGCCACGACCGGCTACAGGCTGCAGGACGCCGCCTGGACGCGACCCCCGAGCGGGTCAGCATTCAGCGTGAACGCCCACGGAGTCGCCGTACACCCGGCGCACCTCTACGTCTACCTCGACCAGCAGCCATGCCAGCTGACGCGGACGAGCGAGGCGACTCGCGTCAATGGCACGACGTTCAAGGCCGGGCAGTCCTCCTTCAGGGACACAAGACGAGCGCTGGTCACGCTGTGGATCTCCGGCCGCTTCAACCGGTCGTTCACCGCGAACGCCGGTAACACTGCCCAGCGTGAGTACGCATGCGCGTACCTGACGACGCCGAACGCTCACGGCCAGTACCGCGTCACCGCAGCACGCGCGTCGAGCGCGTACACCGTGACAGGCTGACCCTCGAGCTGCCCGTTGATGAAGAGTGACACGTGAGCCCCGTCAGAACGGGACGCGCAGGAGCCAGAACACCGTCATCCCGACGGCAATCCCGACCCACAGCAGCCGGGTACGCCACGCTGCAGCAGCCGCGACCGCTGCGGCGGCAACGCGGATGCCGCCTTCGTGCCGATGCCCTTGCAGAGCAGGGGTGACGAGCGCCGCAAACACGGCGATCGGGACGAAGCGCAGGAAGCGCAGCCAGAAGGCGGGCAGGTCGGTGTGGAGGGCGAGTCCGGCGTAGCGGGAGCCGAAGGTGACGGCGACCATGCCGACCAGGGTCAGCCAGAATCCGGTGGCGCTCATGCGACCTCCCGGGCTGCGTCGTCGAGGTTGAGGCCGCGGTCGACCAGGGTGCCGCGCGTGAGGTAGGCACCAAGCAGACTCCCGCCGATCCCCGTGACGAGGATGGGGAGGCCACCAGGGAGGATCTGAGCAAGGCCGAACGCGAGGGCACCCGACACGAGAGCGACCACAAGCTCGACCCGCGTGCGAACAAGTGGGACGAGGAGCGCCAGGAACGCGAGGGGGAAGATCAGGTCGACCCCGAGCCGCGCCGGGTCCGGAATCGCCGCGCCGATCACAAACCCGCCGAGCGTCGCGAGGTTCCACATCGCAAACAGGCTGAGCTCGGCGCCGAGCAGGAACGAGAACGAGCGCTCACGGGCGGCTGCAACCACGCCGAACGCCTCGTCGGTGAGGAAGAAGGCTGCAACCGGTCGCTCGCGGCGGGTGAGCGGAAGCTCGCGTCCCAGGGAGAGGCCGTACAGCACGTGGCGCACGTTCAGAAGGAGCGTCGCCAGCACTATCTCAAGCCCTGCCGCACCGGCCGCAAAGAGCCCAACCGCGCTGAACTGCGCGCTCCCGGCGAAGACGAGCACCGACAGCGCCTGCGTCTCGAGGAGCGAGAGGCCTGCGCTACGCGCCGTGACCGCGTAGGCGACCGCGAACGGGATCACGCCGAGCCAGAGCGGCGCGAGGATCCAGAAGCCGCGCCTGAATGCGGCCTTCCTGCCGCCCGAGGTGGTCATGTGCAGTGACCCGAAACGACCGTCATCACCGCACAGTTGCAGACGCGAGGTCTCTCGGTTGCCGGGAGGCGCATGTCCGTCCACGCCCGTTGGTAGGACAGATACGCACGATGCGTCGCTCTCTCCGTCATTACGCTCTGACCATGTCGGTGCGCCCGCTCCTTGCCGCGCTCCTCCTCGCGGGGGTCGCCGCCGCACCCGCCAGCGCAGCAGCACACCGGAAGTCGCTCGTGATCACCGTGAAGGCGCTCCCGATCATGGCCGTGCAGCATGACCGGGCCCCGAAGGGCCTCAGCAAGGGCGATCTCTTCACCGGGCGCGACCGGCTCACGAACATGGCAGCGCAGTTCGGCAAGAAGACGGGCGCAGCCGTCGGATCCGACCGTTGGACTCTCGCGTTGACGAGCTCAAGTGCCGGGGTGCTCGCTGGCACGGCAACGTTCCCCGGTGGGACAGTCTCGTTCAAGGGCCCGGGACGGCTCGGTGCTGTTGCGCGGATCCCGGTGACCGGCGGGACAGGTGCGTTTGCCGGCGCCCAGGGATCGATGCTCGCCGGCACAGGCCAGACGCCGCTTAACACCTACACGCTGACGCTGCCGTAGCCCCACCGGCGAGGAGCCGTCAGCGCGCCTCGGAGATCATCAGCGAGTTTCCGTCGTGATCGCGGAAGAAGAAGAGCAGCGGCACCTCGCCGTCGCCACGACCTCTCTTTGCGTCGATTTGAGGCAAGAGTAGAACGGATCTCGCTGTGCCAGTTACGCCGTTTGCCTACGCTCCGCAGCGACAACGTAACGAGCGAGGGGGCAAGACGAGATGACAGACACGGTGCCGGTGAAGACGACGACGCAGTTCGTGCTGCTCTCGGTGAAGCACGACGCCGCCTACTGGTCGCCCGCGACGATGGCGCAGGCCGTTCATGACCTCGGCCTGCTCGAGGCGCCGACCGAGGACGCCCTCGCCGCGTTCACCGACGCCGTCTTGCACGCGCTGATCGGGAAGGCCGCCGAACGCTTCTGGGCAAGCGACGCCGTCACACCGACGCGTGCCGCGTCGATTCGTGCCGCCTGCCGTGCTCTCCACGACCTCACCTTCGAGGTCTACGAGCAGACCATCGCCGGAACGCCGCCAGCCCCGGCCTGAGCCGCTCGGCAAACGTGCTCTAGACTGATCTCCGCATGGATCGCGAAAAGCCACTGATCGAGAAGCCCGACGGCGATCCGCCGTTTGACCTCCGGATCGAGGACATGATCGTCGGCGACGGCGATGAGGCCGTCGACGGGAAGCGCTGCACGGTGCACTACGTTGGTGCATCGTTCCTGCGGGGCGACGAGTTTGATGCGTCGTGGGATCGCGGTGAGCCGTTCTATTTCACGCTCGGCAAGGGTCATGTGATCGTTGGCTGGGACAAGGGCGTCGCCGGGATGAAGGTTGGCGGCCGCCGCAAGCTGTTCGTTCCCTCCGCGATGGCCTACGGCGCACGCGGTGCAGGCGGTGTGATCAAGCCTCACGATCCGCTCGTCTTCATCGTCGATCTGCTCGCCGTCGACTGACAGTCGCCACGCGATCGATGAGCACGCCGCCGGTACGTTTGCGGCGATGAGTGCAATCCGCCTGCCGGGCGACCATCCAGCCCGCACCCTCCTGGCCAACGAGGTTCACGCGCGTCCGCCTGCGCCCGTCTCGGCGCCCGCTGCGGTCTCCGGGCTCGCACTCCTCGGTGCCTCGCCGGGTGAGTCGTACGCCCACCTGCGCGCGCTGGCTGCGACCGCTGGCCAGGATCTCCCTGAGACGGTTCCAACACACATCGTCGTCGACCTCGGCGAGGTGCGGATCAGCTGGGCCCGCCACGGCGAGTTCGTGCGGTTCACCTTCATCCACCCGCTTCCGGGAGCGACGATCGAGGGTCTCAGCGTGTTCCCAACCGCCTTCGACGCACTCCCGGCCGACTGGCTGGCGTCGCTTCCCGGCGAGACGATCGCGGCGATCGACATTGCGCTATTCCCCGACTGCGCCGACCCGCTCGCGATCGGACCGGTGACGCCGTGGTTTGACGGGAGCGCGCTTGCCGGAGCCGTGATCCTGGACGGAGCGGGGAGGATCTTCACCGACTTTCTTCCTCGCAGCGACGACGGCGGTGCAAGACGCACCCGCTGGATCGTCCTCGACACCGCGATGGGGCCCGCACAGGTCGCCCGGGTCATTCAGCGCGTGCTCGAGATCGAGATCTACCGGATGGTCGCGCTGCTCGCGCTCCCGCTTGCCCGGACGGCGCTGCCGGCGCTCGAGCAGATCGAACGGCGACTCGCCGAGATCACCGCTGCCACCGCAGCGCTTCACGGCGAGGTCGACAACGTCCAGTCCCAGCGCGAGGAGCGGCGTCTACTCGACGAGCTCACCCGCGTCGCCGCCGAGGTCGAGAACTCGGTCGCCGAGACGGCGTTCCGCTTCTCTGCCGGCCAGGCCTACTGGAAGCTCGTCCGCTCTCGGGTGGCGGAGCTCCGCGAGCAGCGGATCGGCGGCATGCGCACGATTGGCGGCTTCCTCGGGCGGCGCCTCGCCCCAGCAATGAACTCCGCGGCCGCCGCCGCGCAGCGCCAGGAGGAGCTCTCGGCCCGGATCGAGCGCGCGAGCACGCTGCTGCGCACCCGCGTCGATATCGCGCTCGAGGAGCAGAACCAGAAGCTCCTCGCAGCGATGGACAGGCGCAGCCAGACCTCGCTTCGGATCCAGCAGGCAGTCGAGGGGCTCTCGGTCGCGGCGATCACCTACTACGCCGCGAGCCTCGTCTCCTACTTCGTCAAGCCGTTCAAGCACGTCTGGCCGAGCCTTAACACCGACTGGGTCGTCGCCGGGGCGATCCCGGTGCTCGCGTTTGCCTCGTGGCGCGTTCTCGAGAAGATGCGCGCCGGATTCCACGAGTAGCGGCGTCCGCTGCTGTGACCATGCTGGCCTGGATGAGCGCGACCCCGGCGGCACCGCACGACCGCCTCGCCGCCGCCGTGCACGAGACACGCGACGACGCCGCACCGTTTGCCCTCGCCGCCGCTGGTGTCCTCGTTGCACTCGCCCTCGTCAGCCGGCACGCTCACTGGGAGCTGCTCGGGCAGCAGATCTGGTGGATCTGGCTCCTCGTTGCCGTGCCGTACCTGCTGCTCGCGAGCGTGCTGCTCTTCGGCCTGTCGCGGCTCACGCGCCACGACCGCCGACGCGACGTCGTGATCGGGCTGCTCGCGCTCGTGTGGATCTTCAACTTCGCCGGTGTCGTCGTCCTCGTCATCTCACTCATTGCGCACTCGGGGGTGCACATGACCGGCCGTCAGTTGCTCTTCAGCGGCGGCGCCGCGTGGGCGACCGACGTCATTGCCTTCGGGCTAGCCTTCTGGGAGCTCGACTGTGGCGGGCCGGTCGCGCGAGCGCTCTCAGCCGAGCCACGCAAGCCCGACTTCCAGTTCCCGCAGGACGAGAACCCGCAGCTTGCCCGGGAGGGGTGGGCGCCGCGGCTCTGGGACTACTTCTACGTCTCGCTCACAAACGGGATCGCATTCAGCCCGACCGATGCGATGCCGATGACTCGCCCGGCCAAGATGCTGATGGGCGCCGAGTCGACGCTCTCGGCGGTCACGGTGCTGCTCGTCGCTGCGCGCGCCGTGAACATCCTCACGTAGCTCACCCTCCGGGCACAGGGGTGCTACCGCCTACCCTGTCGGCGTGAGCGAGTCGACCAGTGGGAACCGCGGAGGGGCGCCCGAGCGCACCGCCGAGGAGATCGCAGCCGAGCTGAAGGCTGCTACCGACCTGCTCGAGACGGTCGTGCGCGACCGGACGCTGCTCGGTGGACTCACCGTCGAGGAGCGCACGCGCCTGCTTGCCGTCGCCGCGGATCTCTACAACCCCGACCTGATCCAGCGGCGCCGCTCGAACAAGGAGCAGCGTCGCCGCGAGAAGAACGAGCGCAAGGCCCGCAACGAGGCCGTCCTCGCCGAGACGGGGATGCGCGTTCTACGCGAGCGGCCCGTCTTCACGACACCAAACGTCTTTCCGCCCGCAGGGTTCGAGCAGGCCGAGGTCGACGGTGATCCCGAGTTTCGCGAGCTGATCGAGCCGAAGTACTGCTACGTGTGCAAGGAGCCGTACACCGAGCTCCACCCGTTCTACGACCAGCTCTGCCGCGCCTGCGGCGGCTTCAACTACGACAAGCGCGGCGAGAACGCGGACCTCTCGGGCCGGGTCGCGCTGCTCACGGGCGGACGCGTGAAGATCGGCTACCAGGCGGGGATCAAGCTGCTGCGCGCCGGGGCACACCTGATCGTGACGACGCGGTTCCCCCGCGACTCGGCCGAGCGTTACGCCGCCGAGGCCGACTTCGAGGAGTGGGGGGACAGGCTCGAGATCTTCGGCCTCGACCTGCGCCACACCCCGAGCGTCGAGGGGTTCTGCGCGCACCTGCTCGACACGCGCGACCGACTCGACTTCATCGTCAACAACGCGTGCCAGACCGTCCGGCGTCCGGCCGACTTCTACCGCCACATGATGGAAGGCGAGACCGCCGCAGCCGCCGCGATGCCCGGGCACGTGCGCGAGCTGCTCGGCGAGTACGAGGGGCTTCGCCGCCACGACATGCTCCCTGCCGTCGCCGGCGATGGTGCAACGCCCGCGCTCGTCGGCGTGACACACTCGGCCGCGCTCTCCCAGGTGGCGCTGCTGCCCGAGGATCTTGCCGGCAACACCGATCTCTTCCCCGAGGGGCAGCTCGACCAGGATCTCCAGCAGGTCGACCTGCGCGAGCGGAACTCCTGGCGGCTCCTGATGCACGAGGTCTCGTCGGTTGAGCTGCTCGAGACGCAGCTCGTGAACGCCGTCGCACCGTTCGTGCTGAACGCCCGCCTGAAGCCGCTCATGACCCGAACGCCCGAACGCGACAAGCACGTCGTCAACGTCTCTGCGGTCGAAGGGCAGTTCTACCGGCGCTTCAAGACGACCCGGCATCCGCACACGAACATGGCGAAGGCCGCGCTGAACATGATGACCCGCACCTCGGCGGCCGACTACTACAGCGACGGGATCCACATGAACAGCGTCGATACCGGCTGGGTGACCGACGAGGATCCGGTGCAGATCGCGGTTCGCAAGACCGCCGAGCACGGTTTTCGGCCGCCGCTCGACATCGTCGACGGCGCCGCCCGCATCGTCGATCCGATCATTGCGGGCTTCAACACCGGCGAACATGTGTGGGGGAAGTTCCTGAAGGACTATCGTCCTACCGACTGGTGAGCGTTCCGACCCTCTACTTCATGCCTGGCACCGCCGCGATGGCGCCGCACGCGGCGCTCGAAGAGGCCGGTGTCGGGTACACCCTCGAGCGTGTCGTGCGCGAGAACGGCGTGGCGAGCCCCGAGTACCTGGCGATCAACCCGCTCGGCCGGGTGCCCGCATACGTCGACGGCGACCTCGTGCTCTGGGAGTCGGCCGCCGTCTGCATCCACATCGCCGACACGAACCCAGACGCCGGCCTGCTGCCGCCGTCTGGCACCGCGGCACGGGCGGTCTCGCTGCGCTGGCTCATCTACTTCACAAACACCGTGCAGTCGACGTTCCTGAACCATGCGTATCCGTCACGTGTTGTCGGCCCGGACGAGGCGGCGGCCGCAGCAGTCGTCGCAGGGACAGGGCGTGCACTCGACGCGGCGTTCGATCACGTCGACGCGCTCCTCGGGACTGGCCCGTACCTGCTCGGCGAGACGTTCTCGGTCGCCGACATCTACCTGCACATGCTCACCCGCTGGTGTCGGCGTCTGCCGCGCAAGGCCTGGTCGCTTCCAAACGTCGGCGCGCACTACGCGCTGGTCAGCGAGCGGCCGTCGGTCGTGCGAATGCTCGAGGCGCAGGGCATCGCTGCGTACCCCGACGACTTCTAGGCGAGATCAGGGCGTGACGACGGTTACGCGGTACCGCACAGCAGCGTAGGCCTTGTAGGTCTCACCGCGGGTGAGGCCGTAGACGATCGTCGTCGTGCCGAGGCCGACGGCGCGATACACGAGCACGACGCTCTGCCCGACGTCGGCCTCCCAGAGGGGCACCGCAACCTTGTTGTTCACCGGGTGGGCACCGCGCCAGACAAGTCCGGTCGACGTAGACCGCGAGGCGAGCGCGACCGAGAAGAGGTTGCCCTTCGGCACACGCATCACCACGACCGGCCCGGCGGGGAGCGGCCCGACCGGCGGGGCCGAAGCCGTCGCAGCGGAGGCCAGCACGCCGGTTGCGGCGGCGACGGCGACGGCGAATCTGAGGTTCCGTGATCCACGCACGAATCCATCCTGGACTGCCAGCCCGCTCGTCACATCGGCGTTGCCCCGCCGGTCGGCGCGGGCAACTACCGATGTCACGCCAGCATCGGCCGCGCTCGGCCCGGATGCGACACTGCACGACATTTCAAGCAGGGTGGGGGAGAGATGAATCGCGAAGAGCTTCGTGCACAGCAGGGCCCGTTGAATGACCTCTACGGTGAGCAGCCGGAGGCAGCGCTCGTCACGCTGAGCGCCACCGGCACTCTCGGCGAAGGGATCACCTGCTCGGTCAACACCGGCCGTGCCCTGGCCAAGGCGGGCCTGCATCCGGCAACCGGCGGCGACGGCCTGTCGCTCTGCTCAGGCGACACGCTCCTGCACCTGACGGAGCGCTACTGCGTCGTCGACCAGACCCTCACCGCCGGACACGCCCTCACCGCAAGCTGGGAGCGAGTCGGGCGCTGACGTCGCACCGACGCCCGAGGCGCTGTCCCCGAACGGGGACTGTCCCTGGGTTCCCCGGGTTCCGTCGACCTCGAAAACCGGGACAGTCCGCCAACAGGCGGGGTAGTTTCTCGACGAGCGGCCGGTCGAGGGCGGCGACAGTTGCGTGCGCCACCGTCCCACCATCGAGCTACCCCGCGAGCTGCCGCGCCAGGAACTCGAGCGCGAGGGGGTACCGCCAGCTCGTGCCGCGGTGAGTGCCTTCGAAGAGCTCGAAGTGCACAACGTCCTCTGCGACGCCAGCGGCCGTGACCGCATCGCGGAAGGCGACGGCGCCGAGGTCGAGGTGGTACTCGTCGTTTCGACCCGCGTCGATCCAGATGCCGCGGGCGGCGCGGAGGGCGTTGCCGCACTCGGCGGCGATGTGGATCGGATCACAGGCGAGCCAGCGGTCGAACACCTCCGGGATGATCTCGCCGGTGTCGATCCGGAACGGCAGCTCGACGGTGCCGTCGGGGCGTGGGGAGTACGCGGCCGCCTCGGTGTAGACGGACAGGAGCACCGGGTCGATCGCGTTTGTGAGGACGGGGCGGCCTGAGCGGAAGTCTGCCCAGAACGCGTCGAAGGAGCCGTCGTAGCGGTTGCGCAGCGCCTGGGCTGCGGGGGCGAACTCGCGGGCGAGCGAGACCTCGAAGAGCGCATCACCAGCATGCGTGGCGAACGCACCGAAGAGGTCGGGGCGGCGCATGCCCCACACCATCGCGCCGTACCCGCCCGATGACTTGCCGTGCACGCCGCGGTGAGCCGCCTCGGGCAGCGTCCGGAACCGCTCGTCGACGAACGGCACGACCTCGTCGCAGAGGTACGTGCCGTAGTTCCCGATCGCGGGAGAGTCGATGAACTGCGAGCCGCCGATCGCGGTGAACGCGTCGACGAGAACCAGGATCGCGTCGATCTCCGCCTCCTCGATCAGCTGCGGAAACGTCTTCGCGAAGGGGGAGACGTTGAACCACGCGCGCACCATCCCGGTGAGGCCCTGCAGCAGGTAGATCGTCGGGTAGCGGCGGTCGGAGCCGGCGTCGTACGACGCCGGCGTCCAGACAAAGAGCGGGCGGGTCGCCGGATCGCCGAGGGGGTTACCCCGGAGCGCGCGGCTTTCGAGCGAGAGCTCGTGCCAGCTCACGACCGGGGATGCCAGGGGGCGTCGAGCCGTTCGAGTAGGAGCGGCTTGACGTCGGCGACCGGTACGCGGATCTGTTCGAGCGAGTCGCGGTCGCGGATCGTGACCGCACCGTCGGTGAGCGAGTCGTGGTCGACCGTGACCGCCCACGGGGTGCCGATCTCGTCCTGGCGGCGGTAGCGCTTGCCGATCGATGCAGAGTCGTCGTACTCGGCCGGCATGACCCGGCGAAGCTCCTGGTAGAGGTCGCGGGCGATGCTGACGAGACCGTCGTCCTTGCCGATCAGCGGCAGCACGGCGACCTTCACCGGCGCCATGCGGGGATGGAAACGCAGGACGGTGCGGAGCTCGCCGCCGACCTCCTCCTCGTCGTAGGCGTCGACGAGGAACGCGAGGGCGGCACGGTCGGCGCCGGCGGCGGGCTCGATCACGTGCGGGACGTACCGCTCCTCATGGCCGATCCACTCGAGCTTCGTGCCCGACCCGGCAGCGTGTGCCGACAGGTCGAAGTCGCCGCGGTTCGCGATCCCCTCGAGCTCCGACCAGCCGATCGGGAACAGGTACTCGAGGTCGCTTGTGCCGCTTGAGTAGTGCGAAAGCTCGGTCGACTCGTGAGCGCGCACCCGCAGGTGACCGGGACGCAGGCCGAGGTTCAGGTACCAGTCGCGGCGGTACCCGATCCAGTGCTCGTACCACTGCTGCGAGTCGGCGGGCGGGACGAAGAACTCCATCTCCATCTGCTCGAACTCGCGCATCCGGAAGATGAAGTTGCCCGGCGTGATCTCGTTGCGGAAGCTCTTGCCGATCTGCGCGATCCCGAACGGCGGTTTCACCCGCAGCGACGAGGTGACGTTCTTGAAGTTGATGAAGATACCCTGCGCCGTCTCCGGCCGGAGGTAGGCCCGTGAGCCTTCGTCACGAACCGGCCCGATCGACGTCTCGAACATCAGGTTGAACTCGCGCGCCTCGGTGAGGTCGCAGTCGGCGGTCTCACCGGCGAGCTTCGACGGCCTGCGGCCGCACTGGCAGGTCGCCAGGTGGTCGGCGCGGAAGCGGTGCTTGCAGGTGCGGCAGTCGACGAGCGGATCCGAGAAGCCGCCGACGTGGCCGGAGGAGACCCACACCTGCGGATGCAGGATGATCGCGGAGTCGAGCAGGACGATGTCGTCGCGCTCCTGCACCATCGAGCGCTGCCACTCGGCCTTCACGTTCTGCTTCAGCAGCACCCCGTAGTGGCCGTAGTCGTACGACGAGCCAAGGCCGCCGTAGATGTCCGAGGACGGGAAGATGAACCCGCGGCGACGGCAGAGCGACGCGACCTTCTCGATCGTCGCCTGGCCCTCGTAGGTCTCCAACTCACCGGTCATGCTCTGAAACTACCCGACCACGCCGTAGAGTCACCGGTTGTGAAGGCGAAGCCGCGTGTCCCCGTCTGGCGCTGGGTGCTCTGGCACCTGCTGCTGATCGTGGCGCTGGTTGTGTTCTACGGCCTCTTCACACCGTTCTGGTTCGGGCTTCGATCCCTTGCCTGGATCGCGGAGTTCCGCTCGCGCCGGCGCCGTCCGTAGCGGCTTGTACAACGGTCGCCAGGTAGGACGCCACGATGCGACACGTCGCGGGAGGGGGTGAGATGGCAGGTTCGATTCGTCGGCAGGCCGGGCTTGGGGCACTTGCGGTCGTCGTGCTCTGGCTGGCTGCGTTGCTCGGCGCCGGCGCACCGCCCGCGTTCGACGCGTCACCGGTCGAGGTCGCGTCGTACTTCCACGACCACCACCGCGCCGTCGTCGTGGGCGGCGTGCTCTTTGCGGCGGGGCTTGCGATCTACCTCGGCGTCCTCTGCGCGCTCACGATCTTCCTGCGCGGCGCTGCGCAGCGGGCACTCGGCCAGCTCGTCGCAAACGGCGGCATCACCGCCGCTGCGGTCATGGCGGGCGCGGTGGTGCTCTGGGGCGCACTCGGCGAGCTCGCCGTCACCGGCAACGACCCGGGGCTCGTTCGTGGCCTCTACGAGCTCGACCAGTTCGCTGCGGTCCCCGTGTGCTGGCTCACGCTCGTGGCCGTCTACGCGGTCACCCTGGCCGGCCACCGCGGTGTCTTTCCGACCTGGTCGGTGTGGCTGAACGGCGCGATCGGAGCCCTGCTCGTGCTGGGCGGGATCTCGGTGATGGCAACCGGCCTCTTCGCGGCAGGAACCGGGCTGTTCGCGGTCGCCGGGTTCCTCGCGTCGATCGTCTTCGTCGCCGAGCTCGGGGTGCTTCTCTGGACGGCGAAGGAGCCGGTTCGCGTCGCTAGATAGACGAGTACGCGACGATCACCGACGCCACCGCGACGAGCGCGGCAGCCGCGATGCAGAGCTGCGGGGAGCGGCGGAAGCGCAGGTAGGCGCTCATGATCAGTAGGCCGCCGATGAGGCCGCCGATGTGGCCGCCGATCGAGATGCCGGAGATCGTGAAGGTGAGAAAGAGGTTGATCAGGATCCAGCCGAGGATCTGCCCGCCGGTCTGGATCGACCCGGAACGCTCGAGCACAAGCAGCGCACCGAGGATCCCGAAGATCGCACCGGAGGCACCAACACTCGCGTTGTTCGGCGACACGACGAGCGCACCGGCCGAGCCGGCAATCCCGCAGGCGAGGTAGAGCAGCAGGTAGCGCCAGCGGCCGACGATCACCTCGAGGATCGACCCGGCGAAGTAAAGGCTGAGCATGTTCATCCCGAGATGAAACGGCCCGTAGTGCAGGAACGCCGAGGTGATCAGCCGCCACCACTCACCGTTTGCGACACCGGCGGGGGAGCCGTCGGCGTAGCTCGCGTTGGAGACGAGAACGCCGTGGGTGTAGATCGTGTTGCCGGTGCCGTCGGAGGTGCCGCCCGCGGCGAGCTCGAGGAGGTAGATCAGGACGTTGATCCCGATCAGCGCGATCGTCACCGCCCGCACGTTGCGCGACCCGACTCCGGTCGCCGTCCGGGCGGCTACCGCAGTGATCTTCTGCACGCCCTGCGGCTTGCCGGAGTGCTCAGGACAGCGCTGCCCGACGGGCGCGGGGGTCATGCACTCGTAACAGATCGGCCGACCGCACTCCGAGCACGAGAGTCCCGTCTCGCGGTCGGGATGGCGGTAGCAGTAGCGCGGCCCGGGCTCCACACGAACTAGCGTACCGAGCATGCGCGTCCACGTTGCCTTCACCCCGGCGGAGTCGTCCACGGCGTCCGTCGGGATCGTCATCGATGTGATCCGTGCGACCTCGTCGATCGCGGTCGCACTCGGCGCCGGATACGAGCGGGTGCTCTGCTGCCGCGAGATCGAGGAGGCAAACGCGCTCCGGGTCGAGCTCGGCGACGACGCGGTCGTCGGCGGTGAGCGCGACGGTGTCGTGGTCGGCGGCTTCGATGTCGGCGCCTCACCCAGAGAGTTCGCCGAGGGGCCGAAGGCACGCACGCTCATCCTCTCGACCACGAACGGCACCGCCACCATCCTGGCCGCCGTCGCCCGCTGCGAGACGGTGCTGCTCGGCTCGCTGCTGAACCTGAGCGCCGTCGTCCGGGCCGCCGAGGTGGCCGACGACGTCGAGGTGATCTGCGCGGGCTACAAGGGCGCGTTTGCCTTCGACGACGCCTACTGCGCCGGCCGGATCGTCAACGACCTCGGTGGCACCCGCACCGACGCCGCACAGGCCGCGGTGATCATGGCAGACGGCTTCCCGACCGCCCTCGAAGGGTTGAACGCACGCCGGTACGGCCCGCCAGGGCTCGGGCCGGACATCGAGTACTGCGCCCAGGAGAACATCCTCGGCGTCGTGCCGCGGTTCTCCCGGATGGTCGGGCCCGCAGCCGAGATCGTCGCCTAGCTACATGTCCTGGCCGAGCGCTGCCCGCAGCCGCGCGGCGGCACCTGCCGGGTCGTCGGCGTCGACGATCGCCCGGATGACCGCGATCCGGCTCGCGCCCGCAGCGACGGTCTCGACCACGTTGGTCTCGTCTATCCCGCCGATTGCAAACCACGGCATCCGCACCCGCAGCGCTGCGGCCCGGACAAGCTCGGTGCCGGTGGGAGGCCAGCCTGGCTTCGTCGGCGACCCCCAGACCGGGCCAACACCGATGTAGTCGGCTCCGTCGGCGGCGTCGATCTGCGCAGCGGTGTGCGTCGAGAGACCGATGAGCACATCGTCACCCACGATCGCGCGCGCCTCCTCAAGCGGCATGTCATCCTGCCCGAGGTGCACCGAATCGGCCCCGGCCCTGAGGGCGAGATCGGGACGGTCGTTCAAAACGAAGAGCGCTCCGGTCTGCTCACACAGCGAGCGGACACGGTCGGCGGCCGCGAGAATGTCGCCGTCAGAGGCGTGCTTCTCGCGCAGCTGGACGACGTCCACGCCTCCCGCAAGCGCCGCCGAGACGACCGCTTCCAGGCGCGGATCGAGGCCGAGCACCAGGTAGAGGCGCGCTGCCATCAACCGATCTCGTCTCACGGGCCGACGCTAGCATCGACTCGGAATGGGCGATCGCAGCTGCGATGCAGTCTTTGTCGGCGGTGGCCCGATCGGCCTCGCCTCGGCATGGCGCGCGGGCCAGCGCGGCCTCGATGTGCTCGTCCTCGAACGCGACCACGCAGGTGCCGGCGCAGCCGATGTCGCCGCAGGGTGGCTCGCGCCGATCACCGAGACGCACTTCGACGAGCACGACGATCAGCTGCAGCGGCGCCTCGAGGCCTGCGCCGCCTACCCGGGCTTCGTCGCGGAGCTTGCGCAGGAGACTGCAGTCGACCCCGGCTACCACCCCTGCGGCACCCTCGCCGTCGCCCTCGACCGCGACGACGTCGAGTCGCTGCGTCGCGAGTACGACTTTCTGCGCGCGCTCGATCTGGATGTCGAGTGGCTCCTCCCAAGCGAAGCGCGCGCGCTCGAGCCAGCGCTCTCGCCACGGGTCGCCGGCGCGCTCCACGCGCCGAGCGAGGCAGCCGTCGATCCTCGCCGCCTCTGCCGCGCCCTCGCCGCCGCCGTCGGTGACCGCCTCGTCGAGGGGGCGGCCGTCACGGATCTCCTGCGCGACGGCGACCGCGTCACCGGGGTGCGGACCGCCGTCGGTGACTGCGTGCACGCCGACACCGTGGTCGTTACGACCGGCGCCTGGTCGGGAAGCTGGCTTCCGCCCGAGCTCGCTCCGCCGGTGCGTCCCGTCAAGGGGCAGGTGCTCGTCCTCGGCGGAGCCGAGCCGTGCACCCGTGCGCTGCGAACGTCCGGCATCTACATCGTTCCCCGTGGCGACGGCCGCCTCGTCCTCGGCGCAACCGTCGAGGAGCGCGGCTTCGACACGACGGTGACCGCCGGTGGCGTCCACGAGCTCCTGCGCGAGGCCTACCGGGTGCTCCCCGAAATCGCCGAGCTCGAGCTGCTCGAAGCCCGCGCAAGCCTCCGGCCGGGCAGTCCCGACAACAGCCCGATCATCGGCCCGGGGCCGGTTCCCGGCCTCGTCTACGCAACCGGCCACTACCGCAACGGCATCCTCCTGACCCCGACCACCGCCGACGAGGTTGCCGCGCTGCTCGCCGGAGTTCACGCATGACGATCGACCTGAACGGCGAGCCGCACGAGGTGGCGACCGGAGCGACGGTGGCCGATCTCCTCGCGCAGCTCTCACCGGGCGAGACACGGGGTGTTGCCGTCGCCGTCGACGGTGAGGTCGTGCCGCGAGGCGTCTGGGATGCGACGGCGCTGCACGACGGCGGCCGGGTCGAGCTCCTCCGTGCGGCGCAGGGCGGCTGATGGGCCTGCTGACGATCGCAGGTCGTGAGCTTCGCTCACGGCTCTTCCTCGGAACCGGCGGCTTCACGTCGCTCGAGACGATGGAGCGGGCGTTTGCGGCCTCCCGCTGCGAGCTCGTAACCGTGGCGCTTCGGCGGATCGACCCGCAGGCGCACGGATCGCTCCTCGACGTGATCGACCGGCTCGGACTGAGCGTCCTTCCGAACACGGCCGGGTGCTACACCGCCCGCGATGCGATCAAGACCGCGCAGCTCGCCCGCGAGGCGTTCTCGACCGACTGGATCAAGCTCGAGGTGATCGGCGACGACCGCACGCTCTTCCCGGACGCGGTCGAGCTGCTCGCGGCCGCCGAGCGGCTCGTCGTCGACGGCTTCACCGTGCTGCCGTACACGAACGACGATCCGATCCTCGCGCGCCGGCTCGAGGCGGTCGGCTGTGCCGCGGTGATGCCGCTCGGCTCGCCGATCGGCTCGGGATCGGGGATCCGCAACCCGTACAACATCTCGATCATCGTCGAGGAGGCCGGCGTTCCGGTCATCCTTGACGCAGGTATCGGCACTGCCTCCGAGGCCGCGCAGGCGATGGAGCTCGGCTGTTCTGCCGTGCTCGTTGCAAGCTCCGTCTCTCGCGCGCAGGATCCGGTGGTCATGGCGGAGGCGATGGCGAAGGCCGTCGAGGCCGGCTTTGCAGCCCGCCACGCAGGCCGGATTCCGAAACGGCTCTACGCCGAGAACTCGACCGCCGACGAGGGTCGCCCCGAGTTCGGCTCCACCTGATGCATCCGCTGCGATAGAACACCTCGATGCAGCAGCGCTCACTCGGCCGCACGAACATCCCGGTCTCGGAGCTCGGCTACGGGGCGTGGGGGATCGGCCGCTCGCTCTGGGTCGGCGCCGAGGACGACGACTCGCTCCGCGCGCTGCGCCGCGCTGTCGAGCGTGGCGTCACCTTCATCGACACGGCGCTCGCCTACGGTGACGGTCACAGCGAGAAGCTCGTCGGCGAGGTCGTGCGTTCCTCAACCGAGACGGTCCACGTTGCGACGAAGGTACCGCCGAAGAACGGTCAGTGGCCTGCACGTGCCGGTGTCCCGGCCGCCGAAGCGTTCCCCGGCGACTGGATCGAGCACTGCACCGAGCGCAGCCTGCGCCATCTCGGTCTCGACACGATCGACGTGCAGCAGTTGCACGTCTGGAGCGACGAGTGGGTCGGCGACGGCGACTGGCTCGAGGCGGTCGAGCGGCTGAAGGCGGCCGGGAAGATCCGCTACTTCGGCGTCTCGGTCAACGACCACCAGCCGACAAACGCGCTGCGCCTGATCGAGTCCGGCGTCGTCGACACGGTGCAGGTGATCTACAACATCTTCGATCAGAGCCCCGCCGACGAGCTGTTCGCGGCCGTCCAGGAGGCAGACGTCGGTGTGATCGTTCGGGTGCCGTTCGACGAGGGCGGGCTGACCGGAAAGGTCACCGCCGACACCGAGTTTCCCGAGGGCGACTTCCGTAACCGTTACTTCGCCGGCGGTCGCAAGGCCGAGACGTGGGAGCACGTCCAGTCGATCGCGCGCGATCTTGAGATCCCGATCGACCGGCTTCCCGAGATCGCTCTGCGCTTCTGCCTCTCGCATCCGGCCGTCTCGACGGTGATCGCGGGGATGCGGTCGATCAGGAACGTCGATGCGAACGCAACGGCGTCTGATCTCGGTCCGCTCTCCGAGAACGAGCTTGCGCTGCTCGAAGCCCACCGCTGGGAGCGCAGCTTCTACGTCTAGCGAGCGCAGGAAAGACCCGTCGGGCTTCCGCGCGAAGCTCAGACGCGCCGAGGAACACCGTGAGGCGTTCGACGAGCTGTTCGGCGACTACCTGGCCAGGGCCCCGTACTCGATCACGGTCGACTACGACGAGCAGACCGGGTGGCACTCGCTGCGCTGGCATGTCGACCAGGAGCCGCCGCTCGAGGATCTGGCGCTGATCTTTGGTGACATCCTCGGCAACCTCCGGACGTCGCTCGACTACCTCGTCTGGCAACTCGTCCTCGCCGGCGGGGGAACCCCCAGCCGCACCACCGCGTTTCCGGTTGCCCGGAGCCGGCGGTTCTGGCGTGAGCAGAGCGAGGAGATGCTCCAGGGCGTCGCGCCGGAGTGGGTGGCGAAGATCAAGTCGGTGCAGCCCTACCACGTCAAAGACCGGCCGGAGCTGCATCCGCTTGCGATCCTCGACCACGTCAACAACCTGAACAAGCACCGCTTTCTCCCGGTCGCCGTGCTGACGCCCGAGCGGTTCTCGTACCTCGTTAACGTCGCCGATGTCGCCGAGAACGAGGTGTTCGAGAGCCGAGACCTCGTCGAGCGGCCGATCGTGCACGGCGGCGAGCTCGCCCGGGTCCGCTGCGAGTCCCGCCGCCCGCTCGAGTTCAAGGTGGCCGAGAGCCCGCGCTTCCGCATCTCGTTCAAGGACGGTCTCGGCCACGACTGGCAGGCATTCGAGCTTGTCCAGTGGGTCCGGGAGACCGTGGCCGAGTTCGAGCCCGCATTTCTCTGATCGCCGCTTGACGACGAACGTGTGTTCGTATAGAACACACGTTCCTGTGATCGCTGCAATCGTCATTCCGGCTTTCGACCTGCGGGCGGCTCTCTGCCTGCAGCCGGGGCTCGAAACGGAGCCGGCAGCCCTCGCGCCGGCGCCCGGCAAGGAGGCGCTGATCGGCTCCGTCACGACCGCAGCGCAGGCCAGGGGAGTGCGCGCCGGGATGCGTCTTGGCGAGGCGCTCGCGATCTGTCCGCAGCTCACCCTCGTCGAGCAGGATCCGGCAACGGTCGAGCAGGAGTGGGAGGGGGTGCTCCGCCGTCTCGAGGACGCCGGCTTTGCTGTCGAACCGTGCGGGCCGGGGCTTCTCTACTTCGAATCGGAGGGTGTCGAGCGTCTCTACGGCGGTCTCGAGCCTGCACTCAAACGCTCGCTCGCCGCTGTCGGGCAGCAGTGGGATGCTCGCGCAGGAGCAGCCAGGCGGCGGTTTGCCGCGCTTGCAGCCGCCAACGTGGCGCGGCCGGGGCAGGCGCTGATCGTCGCAGACGGCCGCACGCGCACCTTCCTTGCGCCGCTTCCGCTCGCGCTGCTACCGCTCGACCGCAGCCGGTACGAGGAGCTCGAAAACCTTGGAGTCAGAACGATCGGACAGCTTGCCGGGCTGCCGGGTGGCGCCGTCGCCGAACGACTGGGGCCGGACGGCCGGCGTGCCTGGAGCCTGGCGAGAGGGGAGCAGGATGGAGGAGTCATGCCACGACGGCCGGCAGAGACTCTCCACGAGACGCTCGAGTTCCCGGAGGCAGTCGGCCAGGAGCTGACGCTCCGGCGCGGGCTCGGTGTGCTCGTCGACCGCCTGCTCGCACGACCGGAACGCGCGGGGCGTCCGCCCAGGAAGCTCGCCCTCTGGGCACGGCTTCCCGGCGGCGCCTCGTGGCACCGGACGGTCACTCTGCGCGAGCCGACGGCCGATCCGGCCCGGCTGCGGATGGCGCTCGGGTCGAAGCTGGCGGAGCTGCCGGCGCCCGCACTGAAACTTCGGCTCGAGCTGGTGGAGCTGGCCGAGTGCACCGGCGAGCAGCTTGAGCTGGTTCGGGCCGAAGGCCAAGTCATGCAAGGCCGGTTGCGGGAGGGTCTGCGCCAGGTGCGTGCAGCCGTCGGCTCCGGCGGAATCTCACACATCGTGGAGGTGGCGCCATGGTCCCGCATACCGGAAGCACGCGCCGTGCTCGTCCCGCGCGACGACTGAATGCCCCGCGGCCTGCGCTCGTCGAGGGTCACGCCGACGGCACTCCTCGCCGGATCAACCGGCAGGAGGTCGCGCTGCTTCGTGAGGAGTGGCGCATCGTCGACCGCTGGTGGACGGAGGAGCCGGTCGACCGACGCTACTTCGACGTGGTGCTCGAAACCGGCGAGAACACCGTCGTCTACCACGACGGCGAGAGCGGCATCTGGTTCATCCAGCGAGCCTGACAGCAGAAGCGGCGCATGACGTACGTCGAGCTGCACGCGCACTCGGCGTACTCGTTCCTCGACGGTGCCTCGCTTCCCGAGGAGCTGGCGGCGCGGGCGGCCGAGCTGGGCTACGACGCGTTCGCGCTGACCGACCACGACGGTGTCTACGGCTCGCTCGAGTTCGCCCATGCCGCCAAGCCGCTCGGCCTGCGGCCGATCACCGGCGCCGAGGTGACGCTCGCAGGCGGCGCGCACATCACGCTGCTCTGCGAGAGCCAGCGCGGCTACGCAAACCTCTGCCGCATCCTCACCGCCGCGCACGCCCAGACACGCGTCGTTGGCCGCGAACGTGACCTGCTGCCTGCTGCGGTCGACCTCGACACGGTGATGGCCCACAGCGAGGGGCTTGTGTGTCTCTCCGGATGTGCCCGTCATGGGCTCGGCACCGTCGATCCGACTGCAACGGCACGCCTTGGCGGGGCGTTCCCGGGCGCGTTCTACGTCGAGCTGCAACGCCCGTTCGAGCGCGGCGATCGCCGCCGCAACCTCGCCCTGCAGGCGCTCGCCGAGACGCTCGGCGTTCCAACGGTCGCAACCGGCGATGTGCACGCCCACCATGCGCGCCGCAGTCACCTGCAGGACACGCTCGTTGCGATCCGGACACGCTCCTCACTCGACGGCTCCGAGCAGGAGCGACGTGGCAACCACGAGTCGGTGCTGCTCTCGCCAGCCGAGATGGCCGAGCGCCTCCCGCGCGCCGCCGTCGCCCGCACCCGCGAGATCGCCGACCGCTGTACCTTTGACCTCACCCAGGAGCTCGGCTACCGCTACCCGGACTTCTCCGACGGCCCAGACGCTGCCGACATTCGCCTGCGTACCGTCTGCGAATTGGCGTTCCACGTGCGCTACGGCGGTGAACGCGATCCGCTTACGGTTGCGAGGTGGCGGGAGCGGCTCGAGACGGAGCTGGCGTTGATCGGGCGGCTCGGGCTCGCCGGGTTCTTCCTCCTGCATCACGAGGTGCTCGAGCTTGCCCGCGAGATCGCACTCGACGTCCGCGGCCCCGGCTCTGCCCGCAACGTCCTGCCACCGGGCCGCGGACGTGGTTCGAGCGTTGGGTCGATCGTCTGCTATCTGACCGGCCTCTCGCACGTCGACCCGGTGCTTGCGAACCTCTCGCTCGGCCGGTTCCTGAACGACGAGATGGCCGGGGTACCAGACATCGACCTCGACTTCCCCCGGGACATCCGCGAGCGGCTGATCGTCGCGATCACCGAGCGTTACGGCCGCGACCACGCCGCGCTCGTCGCCACGTTCTCGACGTACCGCAGTCGTGGTGCAATCCGCGATGTCGGGAAGGCGCTGAGCCTGCCCTACGGCGAGCTGGAGCGCCTCGCCCGCGTCACCGACGGTTGGGACGCCACGCAGGTCGCCGAGGAGCTCGACACGGTCTCCGGCCGCCACAGCGGGCCGCGGTGGGCGGCCTTCAGGGAGCTGACCCGGGAGATCGCCGGGCTGCCACGTCACATCTCACAGCATCCCGGCGGGATGATCATCTCGACGAGGCCGCTGATCGATCTCGTACCCGTCCAGCCGGCCGCGATGGCTGGACGTCAGATCTGCCAGTGGGACAAGGACTCCTGCTCCGATGCGGGCTTCCTCAAGATTGACCTGCTCGGCCTCGGGATGCTCTCGGCGGTCGAGGATGCCGTCGAGCAGATCGCCCGCTTGCGGAGTGAGCCGATCGATCTCTCCCGCATCCCGCTCGACGACCCGGGCGTGTACGCGGAGATCCAGGTTGCCGACACGGTCGGGGTCTTCCAGATCGAGAGCCGCGCGCAGATGCAGAGCCTCCTACGCACCCGCCCGGAGAACCTCCACGACCTCACTGTCCAGGTCGCGCTCGTCCGTCCAGGGCCGATCCAGGGAAAGTCCGTCCACCCGTACATCTCTCACCGTCAGAGTCTCCGCGACGACCCCGCGTTCATCTACCCGGTCGAGCATGAGCTGCTGCGTGAGCCGCTGCGCGACACCCTCGGTGTGGTCGTCTTCCAGGATCAGGTGCTCGACGTCTCGATGGCCTGCGCCGGGTTCACAGTGGGGGAGGCCGAGGGGCTTCGCCGGGCGATGAGCCGCAAGCGCAGCGAGGCGGCGATCCAGGCGTTTCGGCCCCGGTTCGTCGCAGGGTGCCTCGAAAACGCGATCGACGAGCAGACCGCGCATGCGATCTACGACAAGCTCGTCGGCTTCTCCGGATTCGGCTTCCCCCGTTCGCACGCGGCCGCGTTTGCGTTGCTCGCCTACCAGTCTGCGTGGCTGCGCTGCCACTACCCGGCCGAGTTTCTCTGCTCGCTGCTGAACGCCCAGCCGATGGGCTTCTACCCGCCGGCGTCGCTGATCCGCGACGCCCAGCGGCGCGGGGTGGAGGTACATCCGCCGGATGTCAACCGAAGCGACGCCCGCTGTGCGATCGAAGCCGGCGCCGTCCGGATCGGGCTCGGCTACGTCCGCTCGGTCGGATCAACCGAGGCAGAGCTGCTCGCCGAAGCCGCCCCGTTTGCCGACGTCGGCGACCTCGCCCGCCGCGGCCCGGTCGGGAAGGGCGTGCTCGAAGCGCTCGTCTCTGCCGGCGCCTGCGACGAGTGGGGGCCACGCCGCGAGCTTCTCTGGCGCCTCGGTGTCACCCCTCGCGGCGAGAACGTCAGCGGCGGCTCGCGGCAGCTCGCCCTGCCGATCGGCCCAACCGCCGAGACACCCGAGCTTCCAGTCCAGACCGACTGGGAGCGGATGCTGGCCGACTACCGCCACACCTCCGTCTCGGTCGGCGTGCACCCGCTCGACCTGCTGCGACCGCATCTCCCCGAGTCGTGCGTGCCAAGCAACGAGCTGTCCGGTGTCCCGAACCGCTCCCTTGTCTCCGTCGCCGGTCTCACGGTCGCCCGTCAGCGCCCGTCGACTGCCAACGGCATCGTCTTCATGCTCCTCGAGGACGAGCACGGCCAGATGAACCTGATCATCCCGCCCCCCGTCTACGAGGCGCACCGCTCGATCGTCCGCAGCGAGCCGCTGCTGCTCGCCCGCGGCCGCTTCGAACGCGTCGGCCGCAACGAGAACGTCCTCGTCGACTCCCTCGAATCCCTCGGCCCCCTCGCCCGTCGCATCGCAGGCAAGGCAGAGGTGCGCTCATCGCTCCCCGGCGCCCACCACTTCGGGGGCCGCTGATGGACAGCACGACGCACGCCGAGGCTGCGCGTGGTTGCTACCCGCGTGTCAGGTTGATGTCGCTGATCGCCGCGGAGCCGTCGGGCAGCTTGATGCTCACCTTGCCGGTGAAGGTCTTGCCGGAGAACGTGCCCTTGATCGACCACGCCAGACCGAGTGCGCACGGCATGCAAGCTCAGTTGTTCTCGATCTCGAGCCCGAACTCGGGAAGCCGCTTGACGACGGCCCGGTTGAACTCGGCCTCGTACGTCTCGCCGGTCTCCTCGTCAAGCGTGCGCGCGTAGGAGTCGCGGATGTCGGCGAGGATCTCGGTTCCGGTCTCGACGGCATCGACGTAGTCGCCGTAGAGCTCCTCGGCTTCGTCGCGGCTCGCACGGTTGTAGGCATCCAGACGTTCGCGCGCCTCGATGATCACCTCGGGGTAGTCGCGAACGAAGAGGTCAAGCTGGCGCACGATCAGGTCGTGGAATCTGCTGCGGCGAAAGATCACGCGAGCTCCCGGTAGAGCGCGAGGTGCGAGGCCGCCGCTGCCTCCCAGGTCAGCTCCGCACGCGCCCGCTCGGCTCCTGCGCGGGCTGCGGCAAGGGCAGTGGGGTCGGCAAGCAGCTCGGCGGCGGCCGCCGTGAGCGCCTCGACGTCCCCGGCGGCGACGACCCGGCCTGCGCCGTAGCGCTCGATCGGCTCGGCGAGTCCGCCTGCGTCGTAGGCGACAGCCGGCACCCCGGCCCCGAGCGCCTGCAGGAGCGCTCCCGACTGGTCGAGCTCGGCCCGGTACGGGAAGATCGCCACCGTCGCCTCGGAGAGCGCCCGGTCGAGGTCGACGGGGGAGAGGTACTCGAGCCGCCACTCCGTTCGGGGCGCGTCACGGAGGCCCGACAGGTCCATCGCAGGATCCCCGGCGACGAGAAGTCGAGCGTCGGGCAGTCGCCGCACGACCTCGATCGCGTCGGGCAGCCCCTTGTACGGGCGGATCACGCCGAGCGCGAGGATCGTCTGGCCGTCGTCGGCGCGCACAGCGTTGCTCGGGTAGACGGGGTGCGAGATCACGCGGGTCTCGATCCCGAGCTCAGCGAGGGTCGCCGCGCCACGCTCGGTGTGGACGACGACGCGGTCGAAGCGCTCGAGCAGCCGCGTCCACAGGTCGCGCTTCCCGGCTGTTCGCCGCGGCAGGAGATCGTGCGCGGTGAAGACCGACGGCGAGCGGAAGCGAATGTGGACGTCCACCTGCGGCACCGGCAGCCACTGGACGTGCAGCACGTCTGTCCGTAGGCGGGCAAGCGAGGTTGCGACGAGGAGGTGCTCGGCGAGCTTGACCGGAAGTCGGGCCTTCGACCGGCGAAACAGACGCGACGAGAGCGGGTAGAACCGCTCGTTGCGCCGATACCTGACCGCGGGCGGCAGATCCGAGAACCGGAACGGCGACGTGGCGAGCTCCACGTCTGCTCCAGCGGCGGCGAGGGCCGTCGCGAGCTCGTGGTCGTACCACGGCGTATACGCAGGAGGGTCGGCAAGAACGACGCGCACGTGCCTACAGTAGAGGCGTGCTCGTCCGGACATGGAACCTGTGCCACGGCAACACGGTCCCGCTGGGCCGCAAGGCCTACCTGCGCGAGATGGTCGAGCTGGCCACCGCCGACCAGCCTGACATCGTCTGCTTCCAGGAGGTGCCCGCCTGGGCGCTCGAGAAGATGGGCGAGTGGACGGGCATGACGAGCACGTCGGCGCGCGCCCGCGGCGCAACCGTCGGGCCTGTTCGTATCCCCTCGGGGGTCGGGAAGGCACTCACCTCGCTGAACCACGGCAAGCTGCGCTCGGCGTTCTCCGGCCAGGGCAACGTCATCCTCGTCCCGCACGACGCCCGCATCACCGGGGAGAAGACAATCACGCTCAACACGAACCCGTTTTGCGAGGAGGAGGGCAAGAAGCTCGGCCTCGACGAGAAGATGATGCGCTGGTGGGAGCACGAGCGGCGCGTCTGCCAGATCGCACACGTCGAGCTTGCGAGCGGCCGTCGCCTTCTTGTCGCGAACCTGCACGCGACGAGCTACCCCAAGGACGTCCGGCTACCCGACGCGGAGTTGCGACGGGCAACGCGCTTCATCGACCGCCAGTCGGAGATCGACGAGGTCGTGGTCGCCGCCGGTGACTTCAACATCACCCGCGCCGACTCGAAGACGATCGTCACGCTCCTCGCCCTCCCGAAGGATGACCGCTGGTCGGACACGGGCCCGCAGATCGACCACGTGCTCGTCCGAGGCGCGGCGACCGGGTCAGTGCGGGTCTGGACTGACGAGGAGCGGGTGTTCGACGGGAAGCTGCTGTCGGACCATGCGCCCGTTGACGTCGACGTCCTCGCTGGCCGGGTGCGGACTCAGGCGTCGGCCGAGGTGCGCAGCCCGAGCTCCGACGCGATCGGCTGAAGCGCCGCCACGACGTTTGCGATGTGCTCGTCGAGCTCGAGGCCGAGCAGCTCAGCGCCGGCGTAGACCTCGTCGCGATGCACCCCGGCAGCAAATGACGGCTGCTTGAGTTTCTTCTTGACCGACTTCGGTTCGAGGCCTTCGAGGCCGGTAGGACGGACAAGTCCGCACGCGTGGACGAAACCGGACAGCTCGTCGCAGGCAAAGAGCGTCTTCTCGAGAAGCGTGTCTCGTGAGAGCTCGAGATGCTCGGCGTGTGAGAGCACAGCCCGGATGACCTCTTCTGGGTAGCCCTCCTCGTGAAGGATCGGAGCGCCGTCCTGCGGATGCTGGTCGAGCGTGGGGTGCATCTCGTAGTCGAAGTCGTGCAGCAACGCGGTGACGCGCCACAGCTCCTCGTTCTCGCCAAACCTCCGCGCATACGACGAGGTCGATGCCTCGACCGCCAGCGCGTGACGCAGGAGAGCCTCGCCCTTGGTGTAGCGCGTGAGCGTCGCCCAGGCTTGGTCGCGGGTCGGGGCCAAGATGGCAGCTACGATACCCGCCGCCGTGACGAGTACTGCCGTGAGACAAGGATCTGCCACGGAGTCATTCGTGATCGAGGGTGGTCGGCGACTCGCAGGCCACGTCCGCACAGCCGGAAACAAGAACGGCGCACTGCCGATCCTGGCCGCCTGCCTGCTCACCGACGAGCCGGTCACGCTCGACAACGTCCCTCGTATTCGCGACGTCGAGACGATGCTCGCGCTGCTACGCGACCTCGGAGCCGAGGCCGACTGGATCGGCCCGAACGAGGTTCGAGTGCACGCCGCGGAGCCGATCAGCCCCGACGTCGATGAGGCTCTCGCTGAACGGATGCGCGCGTCGTTCCTCGTCGCCGGCCCACTGCTCGCCCGGTTTGGTCGCGCCAGCGTTCCGCCACCTGGCGGCGACGTCATTGGCCGCCGCCGGCTCGACCCACACCTTCACGCCTTCGCCAAGCTCGGCGTCGAGGTCGAGATCAACGCGCGCTACGAGCTGCGCACCTCCGGCCTCGTCGGCACTGACATCTACCTCGACGAGGCGTCCGTCATGGCGACCGAGAATGCCGTGATGGCCGCCACGCTTGCCAAGGGGCGCACGACACTGACGAATGCCGCCTCCGAGCCGCACGTCCAGGATCTCTGCCGCTTCCTGGTCGCGCTCGGAGCCGAGATCGACGGCGTTGGCTCAAACGTCATCCACATCACCGGCGTCGAGCGCCTGACCGGCGGCTCCCACCGGATCGGCGCCGACCACATCGAGGTTGCGAGCTTCATCGGCCTTGCCGCTGTCACGAACTCCGACATCACGATCGACGACGTCGAGCCGGGCGATCTCGTCTCGATCCTTCCGGCCTTCGAGCGTCTCGGCGTGCACGTTGAGCTGAACGGCACGTCGATCCGTGTTCCCCCTGATCAACCGCTCGTGATCTGTGACGACATCGGCGGCCAGATCCCGAAGCTCGAGGACGGCCCGTGGCCAGCGTTCCCGGCCGACCTCACCTCGATCGGCCTCGCCGTCGCGACGCAGGCGCACGGCACGATCCTGATCTTCGAGAAGATGTTCGAGAACCGCCTGTTCTTCGTCGACAAGCTCGTGTCGATGGGCGCCCGGATCATCCTGTGCGACCCACACCGCGCGATCGTGGACGGGCCGTCGAAGCTGTACGGCCAGCGGATGTCGAGCCCCGACATCCGAGCCGGGATGGCTCTCCTGATCGCAAGTCTCTGCGCGGAGGGCATCTCGACGATCGGGAACGTCAGCGAGATCGACCGCGGCTACGAGCAGATCGACGCGCGGCTTCGCGGCCTCGGCGCGTCGATCGAACGCGTCTAGCGGGCCGAGACGCCGAGCGAAACGCGGCGTGCCCGAGCGGCCTCGCGGGCCGATGCCGTTGTCTTCTTCTTCACGGTGGCCGTCACCGCTACGACCTTGAGTGGAGGCACGGGCTGGCCCGTTGCCTTCGCGACGGCCGCTGCGACGTCGAGCACGCCGTATCCGGCGGCGGCGCGCCGTACCCCGCCGCCCGTCGCGCTCAACTCGAGCGTCTGTGCGACCTGATCGGCGGTCAGCGACGGGTTCGCCGCCCAGACAAGCGCTGCCGCGCCGGCGACCTGCGGCGCCGAGTACGAGGTCCCGCTGCTGTAGCCGTAGATCCCCTTCGTTGTCCCGTCCAGGGCCGTCCGGGGAAACGCGATCTGCGAGGCTGCGGCGGGGAGAGCTCCGAGAACGTGCACTCCCGGGGCAAGGAGCGAGACGTACGCGGCCGACGTCGAGAACGATGCCCGGAGCCCGTTCTGCGCCGAGGAGCCGACAGCGAGCCCGTGGTCGGTCAGGAGCGCCGCGGGATACGACGGCTCGTTGCCCGCCATACCACCGTTTCCGGCAGCCGCAACCACGAGCACGCCATGAGCGACGGCGTAGTCGATCGCGTCGCGCTCGATCTGCGAGGTCTGGCTGCCACCGATGCTCAGGTTCAGGATCTGCGCCCCGTGGTCGACAGCCCAGACAATGCCAGCCGCCTCGTCGAAGTCGGTGAAGGTGTTCGCGTTGCGGTTTGCCTCGACGATGAGCAGGCGGACGTCACCACCGAACCCCGCCATGCCGTCGCCGTTTGTCACCGAGCCGCCCGCGAGCGAGGCGACGAACGTGCCGTGACCGTCGATGTCTGTCACGGTGGAGTCATTTGTGACCGAGTTGAAGCCGACCGGCGACTTCGCAGCGAGGTCGGGAGCGGAGAGATCGGCGCCGGTGTCAACGACCGCGATCGTGATCGCCGAGGCGGCGCGAAACACCGAGGGAGGTACGAGGTTCTCACGAGTCGCTGCGTAGGCCCATTCGCTCGCCGCGGTCGCACCGTTCGTGATGGTCAAGACTGGCTCTCCGAGATGGACGCGGGCGACGCCGCGCTGCGCCGACCGGATCCCGGGGCGCTGCCGCAGGTCGCGCAGACCGACACCTTCGACCTCGGCAATCCGCAGCGTGGGGAGGCTCCGGAGCACGTGGAGCCCGCGCAGATCTGAGGGCGCGGTATACCCCACCGTCATCGGTGTGGTCGCTCCGACTGGGGCTGCCCCGGCAAGAGCGAACCAGATGAAACACACGAGAGCCCCCCGGCTTCTCACCCTCACCCTGGCGCGACGCTACGCCTCAGACCGGACGGTTGCCATAGGCCGTTCGGCCCATCTTTCGCCGCCGCAATCGCACGTGGGCGGAGAGGTACGCTCATCCCGTGAGCTTGACCCAGACAGGCGTGCGACTCGAACTCGCGGACACCGGCTCGGCGAACGTCGCGACGGGCCTGCCCGTGCTCGACCATGTCATCTCGGTGCTCGCCGCCGCGGGACGTTTCGCGATCACCCTCGAGGTCGCGCCGGGCGGGGCAGACGAGCTGGTCGCAGCCGCTGGGCAGAGCCTGGGAGCCGCCGTCGGGGCGCAGCTCCGATCGACGGGCGCGAGTGGGCGCGGCAGGGCGTGGCTTCCATCTGACGAGGCGCTCGCCGGCGCGGTGCTCGAGATCACCGAAACGCCGCTCTTCGCGTCAAACGTCGACTTCTCCGACGAGCGGGTCGGCGGCCACGGGAGCGATATCGTGGCACGGTTCCTCGAGTCGTTCACGACCGGCGCCTCGCTCAACCTGCACATCCGCGTCCTCGAAGGGCGGGAGTCGCAGCACGTTGTCATAGCGATCTTCAAAGCACTTGGAGCGGCTCTCGGCCAGGCGTGCCGGCCGCAGGGAGGAAACACATGAGCAAGCACGTTGTACGGACAGACGAGGCTCCGGCGCCGTTCCAGGGCGCGCCCTACTCGCAGGCGATCAAGGCAAACGGGTTCGTGTTCGTCTCCGGCCAGCTCGCGCTGCTGCCGGGCCACACCGCGCTCGTCGACGGTGGCATCACCGAGCAGACCGAGCAGGTGTTGGCGAACCTGAAGGCGATCCTCGCCGCTGCCGGCTCGTCGCTCGACCGGATCGTGAAGACGACCGTGTTCTTGCAGGATCTCGGCGACTTCGCCGCGATGAACGAGGTCTACGGACGCCACATCGGCGACACCCCGCCGGCTCGCTCGACCTTCCAGGTCGCGAAGCTGCCGTCAGGCGCCCTGGTGGAGATCGAAGCGATCGCGCTCTGCGACTGACCCCTCGGCACGGGCGCGCGGCGACGCTCGCCGCCACAATGACGACATGAAGGCGATCGAGGAGTACGTGCGGGTGCTCGGTCTCGACGCCTACGTGGTCGGCGGTGCGGTGCGCGACTCGCTGCTTGGACGTGACTCCAAGGACGCGGACTTTCTCGTGCCTGGCGTCGACGCTGCGTCGTTGCGGCTGGCGCTCGAGCCTCATGGACGGGTCGACGAGCTGATCGTCGCCGGGCGCCCAGTCGGCCTGCGCCTGTACCCGCGGAACGGCACTATCCGTGCGCTCGTACCTGCCGGGATCGAGTTTGCGCCGCCGCGTCGCGAGGTCTCGACCGGCCCGGGAAGGCATGACTTCGAGATTGTCGTCGACCCCGACGCGACCGTCGAGGAGGACCTCGAGCGGCGCGACTTCACGATCAATGCGATCGCGCGCCGCCTGAGCGACGGAACGATCATCGACCCGAAGGAGGGCCGGGCCGACATCGACGCCAGGACACTCCGAACGGTCTCACCAAACAGCTTTGCCGAGGATCCGCTCCGTCTCGTCCGCGGCCTGCGCTTCGTCTCGCAGCTGGGCTTCGAGCCCGACGCCGAGACCCTTCGCCAGATGCACGAGGAGGCCGCATCGGTCGCGCTCGTCTCCGGCGAACGCATCGGCGGTGGGCTCGGTGCCGACGGGATGGGCGAGCTCTCCAAGCTCCTGCTCGGCACCCATCCCCGCCGGGCACTCGAGCTCGCCCGTGATACGGGCGTGCTCGTCGCGCTCCTGCCGGAGTTCGCGGCGGCGGTCGGGTTCGACTCCGACTCGCCCGACCACAGGATGACCGTGGACGATCACATCTTCGCCGTCGTTCAGGCTGCGGCCGACGCCGGGATGCCGCTGCGCGTTCGGCTCGCCGCGCTCCTCCACGACGTCGGGAAACCCGCCGCAGCGCTCACCGACCATGCGGCGCTCGGCGCGAGCCTCGCCGACGACGCGCTCCGGAGGCTGCGCTACCCGAATGATCTACGGGAGCGGGTCGTGCGCATTGTGCGCGACCACCCCTTCCTGCTCGGCGACGGCGACGCGCTCGAGGCGCGCAGGCTCCTCGCCCGCCACGGCGACGGGCTGGTCCACGACATCATCGACCACTGGCAGGCCGACCTCACCGGTCGCGACCAGAGCGCCGGGACAGCGGCGAAGCTCGAGCGGGTTGCGCGCTTCCGGGAGACCGTCGGCGCAGAGTCGGCTCGGCCCCACCGGCTCGCTGACCTCGCGATCGATGGGAGCGACCTGCAGGCTGTGGGCTTCGCGCCCGGCCCGGCCCTGGGCGTCGCCCTTGCAACGTTGCTCGTTGCCGTCGTCGACGAGCCCGACCTGAACGAGCGCGCCACCCTCCTCGAACGTGCGCTGGAGCTGCTCGTTCCATGATCCGCTGGGATGCACCGGGGCCGTACGCGGTTGCCTTCACGACGCGTGAGGGGGGAGTCAGCGAAGGCGCCTTCGCCTCGCTCAACCTCGCGCACCGAGGCGGCGACGACGACGCGCGGGTCGACGAGAACCGACGCATCGCCTGCGAGGGACTCGGCCTCGATGTGGCCCGGCTTGCCGTCAACCGTCAGCGCCACTCGGCGACCGTCGTCCGCGCGGAGCCCGGCATCACAGACGCACTCGGCGACTGCCTGTGGAGCGACACTGTCGGCGTGCCGATGCTCGCTCTTGCAGCCGACTGCGTGCCGATCGCGATCGCCCGCACCGACGGCCCGGCCGCGCTGGCCGTCGTCCACGCCGGCTGGCGCGGACTCGCTGACGGCGTCATCGACGCATCCGTGCGCGCGCTCGGCGCGGGGGAGACCGCAGCGATCGTCGGTCCCTCCTGCGGACCGTGCTGTTACGAGGTCGGCGCCGAGGTCTCCGTCCGGTTCGACCCCGATCTGACCACGGGGCGAATCCTCGACCTCTGGAGCGCCGCCGAGCGCGCGTTGCAGCGGGCGGGCGTCGCGATCATCGAGCGTGTCGACCTGTGCACGCGATGCAACCCGGCGCTCTTCTTCTCCCACAGGGCAACAGGCGAGCCTCGCGGCTCGCAGGGGGTGATCGGTGCTGTCACCGGTTGAGATTCGCGCACGGTTTGACCTCGTTCAGGAGGCCGTAGGCCCCAACGTGACGATCGTCGCGGCGACGAAGTACGTCACGGTCGACGAGATGGCGCGGCTCGTCGAGGCCGGCATCGAGGTCGTCGGCGAGAACCGCGTGCAGGACCTCGACGCCAAGCATGCGGTCTACGGCGACGCCTTCCGCTGGCACTTCATCGGGCGGCTCCAGTCGAACAAGGCGAAGGTCGTCAACCGCACCTGCGAGCTCGTCCACTCGCTCGACTCCCACACGACGGCAGCCCGTCTTGAGATCCCGGCGCTCGTGCAGGTGAACCTCGCCGGGGAGGAGTCCAAGGGGGGCGTCGCAGTTGCAGAACTTGCCGACTATCTCCGTTACGACGTGCGCGGTCTGTCGACCATGCCGCCCGCAGCTCCGACGCCGGAGGAGTCGCAGCCGTGGTTTCGGCGGCTCCGCGAGCTCGCCGGCGAGCACGGGTTGAAGGAGCTCTCGATGGGGACGACACAGGACTTCGCGGTCGCCGCGGAGGAGGGTGCGACCCACGTTCGCGTCGGCAGCATTCTCTTCCGGTAGCGAACTCGTTACGATTGGCCCGATGGCACTCGCCGAGCTCTGGAGTCGCACGCTCGTCTACTTCGGTATTGCGGAGGATGACCACGAGTTCCTCGACGACGACGATCTCGTCACAGCGGAGGAGTCGCTCGAGCAGAGCTACCGCGACCGTCCGAACGTCCGCCGGCTGACACCGAGGCGCAGGCCGAACGAGTTCGACGACTGGACGGACTCCGAGGACGGCGCTCGCGACGAGCCGCGCCCGGCAGCCGCATCGGCCCGCTCGGCCGCCCGCAGCCGACACATCGAGGCTGTCCCGAACCCGAACCCGAACTCGGTTCGCGTCCACCTCGTCATCCCGAAGAGCTTCAACGACGCCCAGCAGATCGCCGATCGCTTCAAGCAGTTGATCCCCGTGATCCTCAACCTGCAGAGCGCCGACGCCGAGCTGTCGAAGCGCCTGATCGACTTCGCGAGCGGTCTGACATACGCGTTGAACGGCGGGATGCAGCGCGTCGCCGACAAGGTCTTCCTCCTCACCCCGCAAAACGTCGAGGTGAGCGCCGAGCAGCGCGCGCAGCTCCTCGAGCGCGGCGGCTTCTTCAACCAGGCCTGATCGCTCCCGGGTAGGAGAACCCTTCGCGGTCGCGAAGGACGTCGTCAATGGTCCTCGACGCGATCACCCAGGTCGAACTCTTCATCAACGTCTTCGTCAGCGTCTACACGCTGACCGTGTTCCTCTACGTGCTGACGTCGTGGATCCGCCTGCCGTACGCGTTCAGCCCGATCCAACGGTTTCTCTCGGACGTCTGCGAGCCCTATCTGCGGCTATGGCGGCGAATCCTGCCGTTCTCGGCAGGGCCGCTCGACTTCACGCCGATGGTCGCAATCCTGGCGCTCATGTTCCTCAACCGGCTCGTCGTGACGCTCCTCGGCGGGCTTCACTAAAGGAGGAGAGGAGATGTCCTACTCACCGGTCGAGCTCCGCCACGTGCAGGTTGCACGCAGCTTCCTCGGGTACAAGCGCAAGGACGTCGAGCAGATCCTCGATGAGATCGCCGACAGCTTCGAGAACGTCTGGCGTGAGCGCGGCGAGCTCGCCGACAAGGTCGAGGATCTCCAGAACGAGCTTGAGATCTTGAAGCGCACGGAGAAAGCGCTCACGCACACGCTGATCGCCGCCGACCAGGCCGCAACCGAGGTGCGCGAGCAGGCCAAGCGCGAGGCGGAGGTGATCGTCGCCGAGGCGTACCACGAGGCGCGCTCGGTCACACGTGCCGCCCAGGGAGAACGCGAACGACTGTTCACCGAGGCGCGCCGCGTCGAGGCGCTACTGCGATCGGCACTCGGGCTCGTCTCCGAGTCAGCGACAGCCGCTCGTCCCGCGCAAGCACCGGCCGCATCAGCTCCGACGGAGACCACGGCCGAGTGGCTGATCGAGGACACCCTCGAGGACACCCGACCCGTCGACGTGCCGTTGGTCGGTGCCGCCCCCGCCGAGTCGCCAACGCTGATCGGGCCGGAGGCACCGCCGCGTCTGCTGCGCCGTGTCGCCGGGGACGAGGGGCGCGACTTCGACTGGGGCGAGTGACCGCACCCGCAGGGGCGAACGTACACTGGAGTCTGTGATGGCTTCGACCCGGCTTCAGCTACGCGTCTCACCCGGCGCCGCTCGTGCCGAGGTCGTCGGACGACACGGCAGCGCCTGGAAGGTTCGCGTGACGGCTGCACCCGAGAACGGCCGAGCCAACGACGCCGTTGTGGAGTTGCTTTCCGACACACTAGATCTGCCTCGCCGCGACGTCGCCGTCGTCTCGGGCCACTCGGCACGATCCAAGGTCGTCTCGCTCGAGGGAATCGACGAGGCCGAACTCCAAAGGCGACTGGACGTCGCAGTCCACGGAAGGGACGAAGTATGAGCGACTCGCTCGATCTTGTCGTCATCCGCACGCAGCTCGACGCCGAGCGCGCGCGCGTCGTCGCGATGCTCGCCCATCTCCACGCCGGAGCCGCCGTCTCTCTCGACGACGAGACCGGAGAGGTCGCTGGACGTGGCAACGACAACCACCTGGCCGACATGGCAACCGTCACGGTCGAGCGAGAGCTTGAGGAGGGGATCGAGGAGGGCGCGCAGCAGACGCTTGAGCAGGTCGAGCGAGCCCTCGCACGCCTCGACGAAGGCACGTACGGCGCGTGTGAACGGTGTGGCGAGCCGATCGGTGCCGAGCGACTTGCAGCCCGCCCCTGGGCCACGCTCTGCATCGACGACCAACGCCGGGCATGACCGATTCCCCTGCGTCGACGCCGGACATCAGGGTCGGCTCCTCTCCGAACGCCCTCGTTCCGGTCTCGACCATCGCCGGGCGGCTCGGCGCCGGTGTACGGCAGTGGGTCGGTCTCGGCCTCGTCGCCGCTGCCGCCGTGATCGGCGATCAGCTGACCAAGCACGTCGTGCGTACACACCTGTGGGTCGACGAGTCCACGACCCTGATCGGGCCGCTGACCCTCCATCGCGTTCAGAACTCCGGCATCGCGTTCGGCTTCTTCGCCTCGGCGACGGTGGTCGTCACGGTGCTCACGATCGTCGCGGTCGGCTGGATGTTCCTCTTCTTCGCCCGTTCGGGCGCCCGTCACCCCGTGCTGCCAGCCGCACTCGGGCTGCTGGTTGGTGGAAGCGTCTCGAACCTCGTCGACCGCGTCCGGCTCGGGCACGTGACCGACTTCATCGACGTCGGCTGGTGGCCCGCGTTCAACCTGGCGGACAGCTTCATCGTCGCCGGGGTGGCCGTGCTCCTCGCCGCGCTTGTCGCGACAGATCGGCGTGGCGTCGAGCCGCGCAAGCGTCCCCTCGACATCCAGGCCCGCTGAGCGTCAACGCCGGCTCGCTCGTGGTGCCGCCCGAGGCCGCCGGCGAACGCCTCGACCGGTTCCTTGCAGGGCACCTCGGCTCCCGTGGTGCGGCGGAGCGCGCCGTCGAGGCAGGGGCGCTTGTCGACGGGCGGGTTCGACCCAAGAGCTACCGGCTAGAGGGTGGCGAGCACGTCCAGTTGGCCGACGCGCCCGAGGTGCCCCTGGGGGAGCCTGTCGCTCCGCCACAGATCGTCTGGCAGGACGACCACCTCGCGGTCGTCGACAAGCCAGCCGGCCTCGTCGTACACCCTGGTGCCGGCCACCAGACGGGCACGCTCGTTCAGGCGCTCGCAGGGATCGTCGGTGGAGGCGAGCCGGAGCGAACCGGCATCGTCCATCGTCTCGACCGCGGCACGTCGGGTCTGCTCGTGGTCGCGCGGTCGGACGAGGCCCACGCGCGGCTGTCGGCGATGGTCCGAGGGCGAGAGCTTGAGCGCACCTACCTTGCGCTCGTTCGCGGCGCACCACGCTCGAAGGAGGGCCGGATCGACGCGCCGATCGGACGCGACCGCGGCGACCCGATCCGGGTCTCGCTCGACACGGAGACACCACGGGACGCCATCACGCACTTCGCGGTGACGGAGCGCTGGGACAGGTACGCGCTGCTCACCGTGCGCCTCGAGACGGGGCGGACACACCAGATTCGCGTGCATCTCGGGGCAATCGGCCTCCCGGTAGCCGGTGACAGCGTCTACGGGTCGCCGTGCCCGGGTCTCGACCGTCCGTTCCTCCACTCCGCCCGCCTCGCCTTCACCCATCCGTTCACGGGCGACCGCCTCGACCTAGAGGCGCCGCTTCCCGCTGACCTCCAGGCCGTCCTCGACGCGCTCGGCTAGCCGAGCGCGCGCCCCGGCAGGGGTCACGGTGTGAGCGTGGCAGGTAGGATGGTCGGGTTCTTCCACCCCTCAACCCGGCGAAGGTACGAGGTGGACGGTGGCCGATGCTCGCATCGGTCTCCACCGAGACGCCGCCGGTGCATGCACCTCACACAACCGAAAGGATCTACCCATGTCAGTTGTCTCCATGAAGGAGCTGCTGGAGGCCGGTGTGCATTTCGGCCACCAGACGCGCCGCTGGAACCCGAAGATGAAGCGATTCATCTACACGGAGCGCGGCGGGATCTACATCATCGACCTGCAGAAGACGCAGGAGCTCATCGACGAGGCCTACAACTTCGCCCGCGCGATCTCCGAGCGCGGCGGCTCGATCCTCTTCGTCGGCACCAAGAAGCAGGCGCAGGACGCGATCGCGACCCACGCTGGGCGTGTCGGGATGCCGTACGTCAGCCACCGCTGGCTCGGCGGACTGCTCACGAACTGGCGCACGATGTCCGACCGGATCCAGCGTCTACATGAGCTCCGCTCGCTCAAGCGCGAGCAGCAGCTCCACCTGCTTCCGGCCAAGGAGCGCATCGCGATGGAGGGCGAGCTCGAGAAGCTCGAGGCGAATCTGGGCGGTGTCGCCGACATGCGCCGCCAGCCCGACGCCGTGTTCATCGTCGACCTCCGCAAGGAGCAGCTCGCCGTCCGTGAGGCTCGGCGTCTCAAGCTCCCGATCATCGCCCTCGTCGACACGAACTGCGACCCGGACGAGTCCGACTACGTGATTCCCGGCAACGACGACGCGATCCGCTCGTGCTCGCTGATCATCAAGGCCATCGCCGACGGCATCGAGGCAGGCCGGCAGAAGGTCACCGGTGCCGAGATGGCAGCAGGGCATGGCAAGGACGACGCCGCCGAGGCTCCGGCCGCTCCGGCGCCAGCCGCTGAGGCTGTCGCAGCACCCGAGGCCGAGGCACCCGCAGCTCCTGCGGTCGAGGCGGAGGTTGTCGCCGCCGTCGAGCCCGAGGTTATCGAGGTCGTTGAAGCCGCTGAGGCCGCTGAGGCCGCGCCCGCGACGGACGTCGAGGAGCAGGCATGACCGATATCTCGGCAGCAATGGTGAAGCAGCTCCGCGACGCGACGAGCGCCGGAATGATGGATTGCAAGCGCGCACTTGAGCAGACCGAAGGCGACTTTGACTCCGCGGTCAAGCTGCTGCGTGAGAAGGGGATGGCGTCGGCGGCCAAGCGCGCAGAGCGTGAGACGACCGAGGGCATCGTCCTTGCGAAGAACGATGACACGACTGCCACGATCGTCGCCGTCGGCTGCGAGACCGAGCCGGTCTCGAAGAACGATGACTTCCGTGCGTTCGCACAGGATGTGCTCGACGCTGTCCACGCGGGCGGTCCGGATGCGGTTGCTGGTCTCGAGGAGAGTCGGGTCGAGCTCGCCGCGAAGCTCGGCGAGAACATCCAGGTTGTCGGTGCCAAGCAGATGAAGGCGAGCGACGGCGAGAGCTTCGCGACCTACATCCATCCGCCCGCGAACAAGGTCGGCGTGCTGATCATGAGCAAGGGTGGTGCAGCGGAGCTTCCCCGCCAGCTTGCGATGCACATCTCGTTTGCCCGGCCGACGTACTCCTCACGCAACGAGGTCTCTCCGGAGCTCGTCGCCGCCGAGCGGGAGATCCTCCTGAAGCTCGGCGACGTCGCCTCGAAGCCCGAGGAGGTTCGTGAGAAGATGATCGAGGGGATGCTCAACAAGCGCTTCTATGCAGAGTCGGTGCTCGGCGAGCAGGCCTGGATCCACGACACGGGTCTGAGCGTCTCGAAGGCGCTCGAGCAGGGAGGACTCAAGCTCGTCGATTACGCCTGGTTCTCGGTCGGCTGATGTCGGCCGGCCAGCAGCCGGAAGAGATCGGAGCACCCGCCTTTCGGCGGGTGCTCCTGAAGCTCTCCGGCGAGGCGCTGATGGGGTCGGCCGAGTACGGCCTCGATCCCGCCACCGTCGATGAGATCGCTCGCGAGCTGATTCGCGTCCAGTCGGTGGGCGTGGAGCTCGCGCTGGTGATCGGCGGCGGCAACATCTTCCGCGGCATGGCCGCGACGGCGTCCGGCATGGACCGCGCGACCGGCGACTACATGGGGATGCTGGCGACGGTGTTCAACTCGCTCGCCGTCCAGGAGGCGCTCGAGCGCAACGGCGCCCACACGCGCGTGCTGTCGGCACTCGACGTCCGCGAGGTCTCAGAGCCGTACATCCGCCGTCGCGCGATCCGCCACCTCGAGAAGGGCCGGATCGTCATCTTCGCGGCCGGTACCGGGAACCCGTACTTCACGACCGACACGGCTGCCGCGCTCCGCGCGCTCGAGATCGACGCGCAGGCGATCCTGATGGCCAAGAACGGCGTCCGTGGCGTCTTCGACGGCGATCCGCGCACCATGCCCGATGCGGTGTTCCTGCCGGCACTCACGCATCTCCAGGCGATCGAGCGCGGCCTCAAGGTGATGGATACGACGGCGCTCTCGCTCTGTATGGACAACAACCTGCCGATCCACGTGTTCGAGCTCGCGCCGGGGAACGTCTCCCGGGTCGTTGCGGGTGAGAGCGTCGGCACGATCATCTCGACACCCACGCAAGGAGGCACCCGATGACAAGCATCGATGAGTTTCTCGGGGACGCCCACGATCGGATGCACAAGTCCGTCGAGGCGACGCACGAGCACTTCAACTCGGTCCGCACCGGCCGAGCGTCGGCGGCGCTGCTCGACCGGATCCAGATCGACTACTACGGCACCCCGAGCCCGGTGAAGAACATCGCGACGATCACGGTTCCCGAGGCTCGGATGCTGATGATTCAGCCGTTCGACTCCGACTCGGTGAAGCAGATCGAGCGCGCGATCCTCGAGTCCGAGCTCGGTTTGACACCGTCGAGCGACGGCAAGGTGATCCGCCTCGCGATCCCGCAGCTCACCGAGGAACGCCGCAAGGAGTTCGTCAAGATCGCCCGCACGATGGCGGAGGAAGGGCGCATCTCGGTGCGAAACATCCGCAGGGACGTGATGAAGCACCTTGAGGAGCTCGTGAAGAACGGCGACGTCGGCGACGACGAGGAGCGCGCCGCCGAGGCGCGTGTCCAGAAGATCACCGACGAGCATGTGGCGAAGATCGACGACCTCTTGAAGCACAAAGAGGCCGAGATCATGGAGGTCTAGCCGCGCCATGTCCTCTTCGGCGATGGCCGGTGCCAGGCACCGTAACGAGTGTGTAACGGGGGCAGCGCCCCGATGAACCTGATCACGCGCATCAGAACCCTTGCGCGTGTGCGGGCAATGCCTGAGCCTGCCCTGCCGGAAGTCGCCGAGACCGTCGCGATCATCATGGACGGCAACGGCCGCTGGGCACGCCGTCGTGGTCTGCCAACAGCCGTCGGCCACCGAGCCGGCACGCGTGCGCTGCGGCGCGCAGTCGAGGCCGGCATCGACTTTGGCATTCGCCACATGGTCGTCTACGCGTTCTCGACCGAGAACTGGTCGCGGCCGCAGGACGAGGTCGATGCGCTGATGGAGCTCTTCGCCGAGACGATCGAGCGTGAGCTGTCCGTCCTCGCGGAGCAGGGCGTTCGCGTTCGCTTCATCGGCCGCCGCGACCGGGCGCCACAGGCGCTGCGCGACCGAATGGAGGCGATGGAGGACCGCACCGAGCTGAACACCCGGCTTGGCCTCTGGATCGCGTTCGACTACGGCGGTCGGGCCGAGCTCGTCGAGGCGACCCGCCGGATCGCCGAGAGCGGCATGGACCCACGCGAGATCGACGAGAACGTCCTCGCCACGAACCTCTACGCGCCCGAGCTTCCCGACCCGGACCTGCTGATCCGTACAAGCGGCGAGCTGCGCGTCTCGAACTTCATGCTCTGGCAACTCGCCTACGCCGAGCTCGTCTTTGTCGACTGCCTGTGGCCCGACTTCGGCGCGAAGGATCTCCGGGCAGCGCTGTCCGAGTACGCCAAGCGGCGTCGCCGGTTCGGCGGCCGATGAGCTCGTTTGTCTCTCGGATCGTCGTCGCCGCCGCTGCGCTCCCGGTCGCTGTCGGCCTCGTCTACCTCGGCGGCTGGTGGACGTTCGGCCTCGCCGCTGTCGCCGCTGTGTTTGCGCTGCACGAGTTCTGGATTCTCGCGCGGCCGCTGAGCCCGCTCTCACCTGCCGGGTACGTCGGCGGGATCCTCGCGCTCGTCGGTGCGGAGACCTCGGGTGTTGCCTGGATGACAGGCGGTGTGCTGAGCGCGTTCCTGCTCGCCTTCGCCCTCAAGGGCATCTCCGACTCGCGTCAGGCAGCGACGACATCGATCTCGGCGACGGTGATGGGCGCCGTCTGGGTCGGCTGCGGTCTCTCGTTCACGCTCCTGATCCGCGACCTTGGCGACCATGGCCGTCTCGCTGCACTCACCGTCCTCCTAGCGGTGTGGGCAGGCGACACGCTTGCGTACTTCGGCGGGCGGCTCTTCGGTCGGCATCGCATGGCACCGACGACGTCACCGGGCAAGACGTGGGAGGGCTTCGCCTTCGGGACGTTCGCAACGGTCTTCGTCACCTTCACCGCGCTCTACGACCAGCACTTCCTCACGATCGCCCAGTCGCTCGTCCTCGGCGCCGTGATCGCAGTCACAGCGCCGGTCGGCGACCTGTTCGAGTCGATGCTCAAGCGCGACATGCGCGTGAAGGACACCGGTCGGCTCCTCGGCGGCCACGGCGGCATGCTCGACCGCATCGACGCAGTCCTGTTCGCGGCACCCGCTGCGTACTTCTGCATCCGGGCCTTCGGGCACGTCTAGGCGAGCGCTCGCGGCACGGCTGGAGGGCCCCTGTCTCGCGCGATGCAGCCGGGCGGACACGCACCGGCTAGCCCGGTCGCACGGTAGCTCGCCGGTACCCTGGCACTGATGAAGCGGATCGCCCTGCTCGGCGCAACGGGTTCGATCGGGCGGCAGGCGATCGAGGTGATCGACGCTCACCCGGGCCTCGAGCTCGTCGCTGCCACCTCCGGTACGACGCCGATCGACGGTCTGGCGCCGTTGACCCAGACCGGGGGAGACCCGACCGACCTGCTCGAACGCGCGGCACCCGATGTCGTCCTGAACGCCGTGGTCGGCTTCGCGGGGCTCGCCCCGACGATGTGGGCGCTCGAGCATGGCGTGACGCTCGCGCTGGCGAACAAGGAGAGCCTCGTCGCGGCGGGTGACCTCGCGCTCGCTGCTCAGAGGCGGGGCGGAGGCGCGATCATTCCGGTCGACAGCGAGCACTCGGCACTGTTCCAGTGCGCGCAGCTCGGCATCCCCGAGAGCATCGTCCTCACCGCAAGCGGAGGGCCGTTCCGCGGCCGTACCCGCGTCGAGCTTGCCGACGTGACGCCGGAGCAGGCGCTCGCGCATCCCACCTGGTCGATGGGGCCGAAGATCACGATTGACTCCGCAACCCTCGCAAACAAGGGGCTCGAGATCATCGAGGCGCACTACCTCTTCGACATCCCGTACCCCCGCATCGAGGTAGTGATCCACCCGTCGTCGATCATGCACGGGCTCGTTCGCTTCCGCGACGGCTCGTCCATCGCGCACCTCGGCGTCCCCGACATGCGCGTCCCGATCTCCTACGCGCTGACCTACCCCGACCGCTCCGCAACGAGCGTGCCGCCGCTCGAGCTGCGCACCATGGAGTTCCACGAGCCCGACCCGGAGACGTTCCGGATGCTCGCGCTCGCCCGCGAGGCGGGGGTGAGGGGCGGCAGCTACCCGTGCGTCTACAACGCCGCGAACGAGGTCGCTGTGGGCGCGTTCCTCGCCGGAGGAATCGGGTTCCTCGATATCGCCACCGTCGTCGAGGACGTCCTCGACAAGGTCGAGGGCGCCCCGGCCTCCGATCTGGCCGACCTGATCGCGATCGACGCGCACGCCAGAGAGCTCGCCGCCCGGTGAGCATCACCGCGGCGATCCTCGGGCTCGCTGTCCTGATCCTCCTGCACGAGGCCGGCCACTTCGTCGCCGCCCGCGCCGTCGGGATGAGGCCGCGCAAGTTCTACCTCGGGTTTGGGCCGCCGATCGTGAAGACGGTTCGCGGCGGGGTCGAGTACGGCATTGCCGTCTTCCCGCTTGGCGGGTACGTGAAGATCCCGGGGATGCACCGACCCGCGGCGGGCGGCCTCCGCAAGAGCCTCACCGCGCAGGAGCAGACCGATCTCGACGCCGAGCTCACGACTATCGAGGAGGCGATTGAGCGCGGCGACTATGAGGCAGCGCTCGTCCAGTTGCCGGCACTCGAGCCTCGGCTTGCCAAGAACCGGCTGTTCCAGGATCTTGACGGGGCGCTCTCGCCCGACGCGTACTGGCGCCAGGCGACGTGGAAGCGCATCGTCGTGATCGGTGCTGGGCCGCTGACGAACATCGCGATCGCCATCGCACTTTTCACGACCCTGCTGATGCTCGGCCAGGTGCAGGCGACACGGATCGTCGACCAGGTGCTCCCGAAGCACCCGGCTGCAAGCGTGGGCCTGCGGGCGGGCGACGCGATCGTCAGCGTCGACGGCCACGCGATCACACCGCAGACGATCTCGACTCGAATCAACGCGACGCACGGGCGACCGTTCACGATCGTGGTCATGCGCGACCGCAGCCGCGTCGTCGTCGGCCCGCTGCGCGCCCGGCTGACCGACGGTAGCTACCGGGTCGGCTTCGTCATCCGAGGCGCCCAAGGGCCCGGAAAATCGCTCCCAGACGCCGTCGGGAGCGCGTTCCGGGTCACCGGGCAGGTGACGGCCGACACCGTTACGACGATCGCGCAGCTCTCGGAAGGAAAGGGAACCCGCAACATCTCGAGCTCCGTCGGGATCGTGAGGGTCACCTCCGATGCCTTCAGGCAGTCGCTCCAGGACTTCTTCGGGGTGATCGGCTTCGTCAGCCTGGCGATCGCACTGCTCAACCTGCTCCCGATCCTGCCGCTCGACGGCGGTCACATCGTGATGTCGATCCTCGAAGGGGCGCGCGGCCGCGCGTTCTCCCAGCTCGCCTACATTCGCTACAGCGCCGTCGGGCTGACGTTCTTTGCGCTCCTGCTCTACCTGGGGCTTCGCAACGACCTCTTCGGCGGTGCTGGCGGCTAGCTGCCGTCTAGCATGGCCCGCATGGGAAGCGAGCGTTTCGTCCGCGTCGGCGGCGTCCAGATCGGTGGTGGCGCGCCTGTCGTCATCCAGTCGATGACGCTCACGAAGACCCACGACGTCCCCGCAACGACGGCGCAGATTGCGTCACTCGCAGATGCCGGCTGCGAGATCGTTCGTGTCGCGGTGCCGAAGATGGAGGACGCCGAGGCGCTCTCGCGGATCGTGCGTTTCTCGCCGATCCCGGTGATCGCCGACATCCACTTCAACGCGAGCCTCGCCCTGAAGGCGATCGAGGCCGGTGTGGCCGCGGTGCGGATCAACCCGGGCAACATCGGCGGCGACGACAAGGTCGAGCAGGTCGTGCGGGCCGCCAAGAAAGCCGGCATCCCGATGCGGATTGGTGCCAACGGCGGCTCGCTCCCCAAGCATCTTGAGAACCTCGCTCAGGAGGATCAGGCCGCGGCGCTCGTCGAGGCTGCGCTTGAGGAGGTTCGGCTGCTCGAGCGCCTCGACTTCCGCGACTTCAAGATCTCCGTCAAGTCGAGCCACGTCCCGACGATGATCCGCGCGTACCGGATGCTCTCGGCGCAGGTGCCCTACCCGCTGCATCTCGGCGTCACCGAAGCCGGCCCGCCGTCGACAGGCGCGATCAAGAGCGCGATCGGCCTTGGCGCGCTGCTGGCCGACGGGATCGGTGACACGATCCGGGTGAGCCTCACCGCCGACCCCGTCGAGGAGGTCAAGGTCGCCTGGGAGATCCTCAAGTCGCTCGGCCTGCGCGAGCGCGGCCCGATCCTGATCGCCTGCCCGAGCTGCGGACGCGACAACGTCGGCGTCCAGACGCTCGCCGAGGAGGTCGAGACAAGGCTTGCGACCTACAAGGAGCACTTCGAGGTCGCGGTGCTCGGCTGCGCCGTCAACGGCCCCGGCGAGTCCGGCGACGCAGACTTCGGGATCGCAGGCGGCCGCGACATCGGCTTCATCTACGCCCACGGCAAGGTGCTCCGAAAGGTCGAGTCGGAGATCCTCGTCAGCGAGCTCTTCGGCGAGATCGACCGCTGGATCGCAGACGGCATGCCCCGCCCGGAGCGGCGCAAGCACTCCAAGCCGGCCGCGCTCGCAATGGCCGAGGCGTCCTCAATTCCGCTCGAATAGCCGAAAGGGCTTATCTCACATGCCGATCTCCTACGCCTCACGCCTCCACCTGCCGACGCTCCGCGACGCCCCTGGCGACGCGGAGGCGACAAGCCACAAGGTGCTCGTGCGCGGCGGGTACATCCGCCAGCTCTCCGCCGGGCTCTGGACGTTCACGCCGCTCGGCTGGCGGGTGCACCGCAAGGTCGAGCAGATCATCCGCGAGCAGATGGACGCGATCGGGGCGCAGGAGTGGTTCGCGCCGGTGCTCACTCCGGTCGAGCTCTGGGAGGCGACTGGCCGCGACAAGATCCCCGAGATCTTCCACCTGAACGACCGCGCCGGCCGCCGCTTCGTGCTGCCGATGACGCACGAGGAGACCTTCACGTTCCACGCTCGCGAGCTTCAGAGCTACAGGCAGCTGCCGCAGTCCTGGTACCACTTCCAGACGAAGGAGCGCGACGAGCCGCGTCCCCGCGGCGGCCTGATCCGGGTACGCGAGTTCATCATGAAGGACTCGTACTCCTTCGACCGTGACGAGGCCGGGCTGGAGGTCAGCTTCCGGGCCCACGAGGCCGCGTACCACACGATCTTCCAGCGCTGCGGGATCGCGTACTACGCCGTCCAGGCGGAGTCCGGGATGATGGGTGGCAGCGAGTCGGTCGACTACCTCGCCCCGTCGGGCTCCGGTGAGAACACGCTCGTCACCTGCGCGAACGGCGACTTTGCCGCCGACCTCGAGGTCGCTCGCTCCGTTCCTCGGGGCGCAACGTTCCCCGAGGCACTCGGCGCGCCCGTCGAGGTCGACACGCCCGGCATCACGACGTGCGATGACCTCGCTGCGTTCCTGGGGATCGACGTCGCTGCAACGTCTAAGGCGATGCCGATGACGAAGGACGACGGCACCGTCGTGCTCGCGCTCGTGCGCGGTGACGACCGGCTGGAGGTCTTCAAGCTGATCGCCGCGCTCGGCGAGGCAGTCCGTCCGTCGACCGAGGACGAGATTCGTGCCGCGTTTGGCGCCGAGCCGGGGTCGCTCGGGCCGGTCGGGTTCAAGGGCGAGATCATCGCCGACGAGACCCTCCGCGACGGCGAGTTCGTCGCGGGTGCAAACCGCACCGGCTGGCACCTGCGGGGCGTCGCCGCCGGCCGCGACTTCGAGCCGCGCTTCGCCGACATTCGCGTTCCGACCGAGGGCGACACCTGCATCGCCTGCGGCGCCGCGCTCGAGTTCAAGACGGCGATCGAGATCGGCCACATCTTCAAGCTCGGCACCCGCTACTCCGAGCCTCTCGAGGCCCGGTTCCTCGATGAGGACGGGCGCGAGAAGCCCCTCGTGATGGGCAGCTATGGCATCGGCCCCGGCCGAGTGATGGCGACCGCCGTCGAGCAGCACGCCGACGACTCGGGCCTCGTCTGGCCGGCGTCGCTCTCGCCCTACGACGTCCACGTCGTTGTTCTCCCGGGCGTCGAGGAGCAGGGAGCCGAGGCCGCCCGCATCCTCTCCGACGCCGGGTACGACGTCCTCGTTGACGACCGCGAGAAGCGGCCCGGCGAGAAGTTCGCCGACGCAGACCTGATCGGGATCCCTGTCCGCGTCACGGTGGGCAGAAAGACGCTCGAGGACGGCCTCGTCGACCTGAAGTTCCGCGACAGGGGCACCGAGTCCCGCGTCGCCATCGCCGAGCTGGGCCAGGAGGTTCAACGTCATGACTAAGAAGTCGAAGTTCAGCGCCGACGCTTTCGGCACCGCGATCGAGAAGCTGATGGACGAGACCGGCACGACCTACCGTGGACTTGCCGCGAAGACCGGGCTCTCGGCCGGCTACCTCAACCACCTCGTTCACGGCAACCGTCCGGTCCCGTCGAACGATGTGATCACGCGACTCGGGGAGGCGCTCGGCGTCGACGCCGACCACTTCCGCGAGTACCGGCTGCGCGCCATCACCGAGCGCCTCGAAGCGATGCCGGAGATGATCGACCGGCTGTTCCGCAAGCTCCACGACTAGGGAACCGCCCTCCGCTAAGGTTCTCCCTCCACGGGGCGTGGCGCAGCCTGGTTAGCGCGCTAGTCTGGGGGACTAGAGGTCCCGAGTTCGAATCTCGGCGCCCCGATAACCCGAAAGCCCCGCATCTGCGGGGCTTTCTTGTTTCCAGGACACGTTCCGGCGCAGGCGCTCCACGCTGTGTCATAGTCAGTCCAGTGCGCCGCCCGGCGGCGCACGCGCCAACAAGGAGGTCGGCCAATGACACGCTCTTCCCGTGGACACGTTGCAGCTGCCTTCGCGCTGCTCGCAGCCGTCGTCGCAGCGCCGGCCGGGGCCGGGTCCCGTACGGCGACGGTGTGCCACGTCGTCATCGCCAACCACCGGGTCTGCCCGTTTGCCAACCTCATCGGAGCGAACCTCGCCGGGATCCAGGCGGACCGCGCGAATCTGACGGGTGCACGGCTGAATCGCGCAAAGCTCACGCACGCTCATCTGGAGCACGCGAAGCTCGACCGCGCGAACCTCACCGGGGCGGTACTGATCCGGGCAAGACTCAAAGCCGCGACCTTGACCGGCGCGAACCTGACGGCGGCGGTGATGACAGGCGTGCACCTCGACGACGCCAATCTCCGCTCAGCGCGGATGAGCTCAGCGCGGCTCGGCGGCGCCTCGATCACCGGTGCGAAGCTGAACGGCGCCGTGCTGGCTCAAGCGAACCTGGCAGGGGCGGATCTCGGCGACGCGGACATGACGGGCGCGGACATGACCGGCGCGAACCTGACCCACGCCAACCTCTCTTCGGCGCACCTCGAACGCGCGAATCTCACCGGTGCCAATCTCACCGGTGCGGTTCTGACGCAGACGCACCTTCACGGTGCGATCTTCCACGGCACCATCTGCCCGGACGGCACGACGACAGACACGTTCTGCTCGGCCTGAGGAAGCTCAGGCAGCGAGCAGCTGCGACACCGTGACGAACTCGTAGCCACGATCGAGCAGCTTGGGGACGATCTCTCTGACCGCACGAACTGTCGGCCAGCGGTCGGGCCGGCTCACCGAGTCCGCCGAGCGGGGAGGGCGGCCGTCATGAAGGTCGATGATCCCGCCCTGCGCGGCCATCTCGAGCACGCGTGCGACGATCGGTTCCGGCGAGTCGAGCACCCAGTCCTTCGCCCACGCCGACGCCAGGACGGCCGTGTCGTATCCGCACGAGTGCGCGACCGAGCGCACGCGCCAGGAGACATCGAGGTAGGGGGGACGGAAGACCGTCGGACGCTGGCCGATCGCGGCCTCGACGATGTCTGCCGTCGCCGTGAGCTCGTGGCGGATCTCCTTGCGTGAGAGCGGCGGGAGGCGCGCGTGGGTGAGGGTGTGATTCCCGATCTCGTGCCCCTCCGCGTACGTCGCAGCAAGGACGGACTCGCGCAGCACCACCGCCTCACCGATGACGAAGAACGTCGCCGGAACGCTCTCGGCGCGGAGGATCTCGAGGATCGGCTCAGTCCACTCTCCTGGCCCGTCATCGAAGCTGAGGGCGATCAGGTTGCGCCCAACGTCCGGGCGGCAGGCGATGGTCTTGGCGCGCATCACACCGTCAAGCTAGCTCGGGCGGCGGCGAGTCACCGAGCGACATCAGCTGGTCGAGCGATCCGTGGTGGATAAACCGCAGCCAACCCGTACCCAGAGGGTGTACGGTGCGCCTTACAGGATGAACAAGCGCGCGACGAGAACGGACGACGCAACACTCGAGGTCACTGTCCGCGGCCTCACGCCTGCAGATGTCGAGGCATGCGCGGCGCGCGAGTGCTGCAAGCACTTTGGCGAGACCGGCTGGAGCTTCGGCGCCTGCGAGGTCAAGCCGTGCATGAAGTCGCTCGGCGGCCGCGTCCGTCTGTACGAGGGGCGTTTCGTGGCATCGGCGAGCCCGTCGGGCCCCGACGCCGCCTGATCTCCGACGCGCTCGACCGCAGCGCCGCGTGAGCTAGCCTGGGCTGATGGAGATCGCCGTCGCCATCGTCTCGTTCGTCCTGCTCGGCGGCGCCGCCGTATTCGTTGCCTGGATGTTCGTGTGGGCAGCGCGCAAGGACGGCGAGGAGGATCTGGCGCTCCAGAAGCGACTCGGGTGGTTTCGGAAGACCCGCCTCGGCCGCTGAAGATCGAGCTGCTCTGGTGGGAGGGCTGCCCCTCGCATCCTGAGGCGCTTGCGCTCCTCGAGGACGTCGTCGCCGAGCTTGACGTCGCCGCCGAGATCGTCGTCCGCGAGATCCGAGACCACGACGAGGCCGTCGCGTTCGGCTTCCCAGGCTCGCCAACGATCCGGGTTGACGGCCGCGACGTTGATCCGTCGTCGCGAGAGGCGCCGGCGTCGCTGAGCTGCCGCGTCTACCGTCTTCCAGACGGCCGCCCGTCCCCCGTACCGAGCCGAACCCAACTGGAGGATGCACTGAGATGACGCTGTCCCTCGCCGATCCGGCCCCACACTTCGCCCTTCCCGGCATCGATGGTCGTGAGCACACGCTTGAGAGCTACGCCGACGCGGCGGTGCTCGTGCTCGTCCAGTCGTGCAACCACTGCCCGTACGTGCTGGCGTGGGAGGGACGACTCAACGCGATCGCCAGGGACTACGCCGAGCACGGTGTCGACGTCGTCGCGCTGAACGCGAACGACGCCTCCCGCTACCCCGCCGACTCGTTTGAGCGGATGGTCGAGCACGCGGCCGCCGAGGGGTTCGTCTTCGACTACCTCCACGACGAGACGCAGTCCGTCGCACGGGCACTCGGCGCGGAGCGAACGCCCGAGGTCTTCGTCTTCGATCGGGAGCGCCGCCTCCGCTACCACGGCGCAATTGACGACAGCCGGGACGACCAGGCCGTCACGACGCACTACCTCCGTGACACGCTCGACGCGGTGCTCGCAGGCGAGATCCCGGCTGTGTCCGAGACGCCTGCGGTCGGCTGCAGCGTCAAGTGGCTCGAGTAGGTCCGACCGGATCCACGGGGCCCATTCCCTTTCTCTCCGAGAACTGCGATGATCGCGCTGCCCCGGCATGCGGTCGACGCTTCTCTCAGTGGTCGTGCTCGCGCTTCTTGCACCAGGTTCCGCCTTCGCGACGCCTGTTGTCTCGGCGTTCTACTACCCGTGGTTCGGCACCTCGATCCATAACGGCGGCTACCAGCACTGGGCGCAGGGCGGCCACGCGCCACCAAACGACATCGCCTCGGTGTACTACCCGGCTGTCGGCGTGTACTCGTCCGCTGATGCGGCACTGCTCGCACAGCAGATGCACGAGATCAACCGAGCCGGGATCGACGAGATCGCCGTCTCCTGGTGGGGACGGGGCTCGCCGGAGGATCAGCGCGTTCCCGCGATCCTCGCCGCTGCGGCGAAGGAGCACGTCGCCGTCGCAATCCATCTCGAACCGTATGGCGGACGGACGGTGTCGAGCACGAGCGCCGATATCGACTACCTGACCGGCCTCGGTGTCACGAAGTTCTACGTCTATCAGGCGTTCCAGTTGCCTGCAGGCGACTGGGCCCCGATCAACGACGCTTTGCGCCTGAAGGGGATCGTCACCTACGCGCAGACCCCGTTTGTCGGCCAGGCGGCGACCGGCCACTTCAGCGGGGTCTACACCTACGACATCCTCACCTGGGGCTCGGGCAAGTTCTCGCGGATCTGCGCGGAGGCTCACGCGGCCCACCTGCTCTGCGCACCGTCGGTCGGGCCCGGCTTCGACGCGAAGCGAACGAACGCGAACCTCGCCGTGAAGCCACGGCGGCGCGGCCTCACCTACGACACGATGTGGAACCAGGCCATCGCTGCTGGTGCAGACGACATCACGATCACGTCGTTCAACGAGTGGCAAGAGGGAACGCAGATCGAGCCGGCCGCGCCACCGAAACGCCGCGGGGACATCCGGTATGGCTCCTACAACGGTGCGTGGGGCCTCTTCGGCCGGAAGGCAGCCACGGCGTACCTCGACCGCACGGGGTACTGGGCGCACATCTTCAGGCGCGCGGTCGCGAAGCGGTCGATCGCCCCTTCCTGAGCCGAGACCGCCGTATGCTTGCCCGGTGGGTGCTCCGACCGCCACCGGGCTGCGCGGGATCGTTCCGAATGCCCTGACCCTCGGCCGCCTGGCGGTCATCCCCGTCTACGCGGCGCTCGTGCTGAGCTCGGCGGGGGGGATGAGTTGGCCGGCAGCGGTGATCTTCGCTGCCGCCGGGATCACTGACCAGATCGACGGGTTCCTTGCGCGCCGCTGGCGTGCGGAGTCGAAGTTCGGGAAGATCGCCGACCCGCTCGCCGACCGGATCCTGATCGATGTCGCAGTGCTCCTGCTCTGGCATGCCGGGCGACTTCCCTGGGTCGCGCTCGCGATCCCGGCGAGAGACATCCTGTTGATCGCCGCCACGCCCTTCGCCCTCGGGCGTGGCTACCGCTTCGAGGTCAACCTCACAGGCAAGACCGCAACGTGGGTGCTGTACGCGGGACTCGCTCTCATCCCGTGCACGTCTCCGTCGACACACTGGCCGCTCTGGATCTTCTGGGCCGGACTGGCGCTCGCGGTCGCCGCGGTCGCGTTGTACGTGCGCAAGGCCCGGCAGGAGTTCGGCCGGCCAGACGGAACTTGACGAAAGAATCCTCAAGTTGAGGTTGACGGTTCGGGTGCTGGTCCGCTTGAATCCAACTCCACCTGACGAAAGGCACAACGCGTGGAAGCGCTTCCGGATCTCGGCTCCCTCTCGGACGAACAACTCAAGAAGCTGAAGGACGAGCTCGAGCTCCAGGAACGGGAGCTCAGCTACAACCGCCGCATCCTTCACGGCAAGATCGACATCCTCCGCGCCGAGCTCGTCGCCCGGCTCCAGGTCTCAGGCGGGCGCAGCGTGCTCGACCAGCTCGACGTCGCGCGCCTCACCGAGATCCTGACAGGCAAGGCATCGCCCGAGTCGTGAGCCATCTGTACTGCACCGAATGTGGCTTCCAGAACCTGGAGGCGGCGAACTACTGCCCCCGTTGCGGCGCCCTGCTCCAGCACGACGACGCGGGCGTCGAGACAACCCAGACGTTCTCCGCAGAGGAGGTCGGCGATCTCGCCGCGGCGTCAGCCGGCGAGATCGTCGGGCCTGCGCTCGTCGTCCGCACGGGCGGCGGCAGGGCGGGGGAGAGCTTTCCGCTCCACGGCGCGAGCATCCGGATCGGCCGCTCGCCTGAGTGCGAGATCTTTCTTGACGATGTCACCGTCTCGCGCAACCACGCGCTCGTGGTCGAACGTGATGGCTCGTTCCTCGCCGAGGATCAGAGCTCGCTCAACGGAACGTTCGTCAACCGCCGCCGCATCGACGCGGTCGTGCTCGCACATGGCGATGAGCTCCAGATCGGCAAGTACCGACTGATGTTCGTGGAGCGCTGATCGTGAGCACGGAGACCACACAACGGGAACGCCTCGTCCGGATCGGTGAGGTCGTCAAGCGTCTCGGCGAGGAGTTCACCGACATCTCGATCTCGAAGATCCGGTTCCTCGAGGACGAGGGGCTTGTCACCCCGCAGCGCACTCCCGGCGGGTACCGGCTGTTCAGCGAGCCAGACATCGACCGGCTCGTCACGATTCTCCGCCTGCAGCGCGACGAGTTCCTACCGCTGCGCGTCATCCGCGATGAGCTCTCTGCTCCCGGCGCGGCCGAGCGGAAGCGCCGCAAGCCGACCGGGCTCGGCGAGCACGTCGCCATGATCGACCTCACAGAGCTCTGTCACCGCACCGACTCGACTCCCGAGTTCATCAAGGAGCTCGATGACTTCGGTCTCGTCGCACCGACCGGGAGCGGGGCGGACAAGCGCTTCCCCGAGACCGACATCGACATCGTGAGCGTCTGCACCCGCATGATCCGATTCGGCGTCGACCCACGGCATCTCCGGACATTCCGGACCGCCACGGACCGGGAAGCGGCGCTGCTCGAGCAGATCGTGGCGCCCGCGCTGCGGGCCCGGAATGCCGAGCGTCGCGCCTCCGGTCTGAGCGACCTGCAGTCGCTCACCGAGCTCGCGCAGGAGTTGATCTCTATGCTCCTGTGGCGCGACGTTCGAGAGGTCGCGACATCATGACCGTCGACCTGCGAACGAAAATCCGCGAAGTCCCCGACTTCCCGTCGCCGGGCGTCGGCTTCAAGGACATCACGCCGCTGCTCGCCGACGCCGCCGCGTTGAAGCAGTCGGTCACCGCCCTGGCGGAGTGGGTGAGAGACAAGCAGCCCGATCTCGTTCTCGGCGCCGAGGCTCGCGGGTTCATCCTGGGCGCGGCTATCGCCGCCGAGGCAGGGTGCGGTTTCGTGCCGGCCCGGCGTCCCGGCAAGCTGCCGCCCGAGACGGTGAGCGCCAGCTACCTGCTCGAGTATGGCTCGAACTCGCTCGAGGTTCACCCCGACCTGATCGCGAAGGGCGCGCGCGTTGTGATCCACGACGACGTCCTCGCAACGGGAGGGACTGTCGCCGCGATTCAGGGTCTCGTGGAGGCTCTCGGGGCGGTTGTCGTGGGCGCGTGCTTCCTGATCGACCTCACGTTCCTTGGAGGCCGCGAGCGGCTCTCCGGGATCGATCTGTACTCGCTGATCGAGTACTGACCCCGGCGTCGCGCTCTTTCGGGCCACCTGAACCCCTCCAACCGGGGATCTGGAGGCTCATGCGAGCGGTCGATAGAGGTTGGGATGACTCCCACGACTCCAGATCCTGACGCGATGCCGAAGGAGACGTCGTCGATCGATTCGTCACGGGCGGGGAGGAAGCGCCTCGAGGCCGTCGTTGGGCCCGACCTGGCCCGCTTCCTCGTCGCAGCGCTCTCAGGCGACGGTCAGGGCCGGCGCGGCTCGTCTTCGCCGTAGATCCGGACGAAGAGGAAGATCGCGCAGCCAGCGACGATCGCAATCAGTCCGCCGGTCGCACTCGACTGACCGATCGAGACTCCAGCGAGCCAGATGTAGAAGGTGAAGAGGAGTGCCCATAGAAGCGAGACGATTCCGTGCGACATGGCGGGGAAGCGAAGTTTGCTCATGGCGGAAGTCTAGAAAAAAATTCACCGAGCCGGTGGCGCTTTCGTCCCCCGAACCTGTTGGCTTTCCGCTTCCGCGTACAGCCCTCGGGCTCGGCTTCGACCTACTCGCGCTCCGTGCTCGGTGCAAGGAGCACAGTACGAGCCGCGACCGCCGAGAGCAAGGGCCGCTGCGCCGGATTTTGCGCAGTTGGCGCATCTTTCGATAACGCCCGTACGGATGAGCAGTGCGCGCAACATGCTCTACAGAGGTGGGGCCAGGGTTTCGCCGAGCCGGAAGCGCTTTCGTCCACCAAACCAAGTGACGTTTCGCTTCCGTGTACAGCCTCGTCGGTTGGGCTTCGACCTACACGCGCTCCGTGCTCGGCGCAGCGTGAATCTACTCCCGGACGATCGCGAAGATCAAGCGCACCGCCGCCCGCAATGCGCGCACTTTGGGAGAAACGACGCCGAGCAGGGCGGTGCGGCCTCGACGAGCACGCTTGCCTGACCGGTAGCCGAAATTACGGACTTGACATAACACACGTTATCGTGCAGACCGGAGATCGACGGCGACAGGACGAGAGACAGTCCCTCAAGTCCCTGCCATGTGCCGCTCACGGCGGGCTCAGAGCGGCAGCTGGAGCCCGAGCGCCGGTACAAGGGCGCGAAGCTCGCGCAGCGCCTTGGTCTCGATCTGGCGGACGCGCTCACGCGTGATGCCAAGATCAGACCCGAGGTCGTCGATCGTCTGCGGCGCCTTGCCGTCGAGCCCGAGGCGACGGTTGACGATGTGACGCATCCTCGGCTCGAGACGGCCGAGCGCGTGCGTGAGCTCCTCGTCGTGCTCAGCCTCGGTCATGACGACGTCTGTCACAGGAGCACCCGTGTCCTCGATGACGGGGGTGCGGACGAGATTGCCGTCCGCAATCAGCGCGAAGAGCTCGACGACGCGCTCGACGGAGAGACCGGCCTCGCGTGCGATCTCGGTGTTCGACGGGTCACGGCTGAGGCTCTGAGCGAGCTGGCGGCGGGCAGCGCTCGCGCGGCGCACCCCGTCGGCGTCATGCGCAGGAAGGTTGATCGCGCGGTCCTCGGCTGCAAGGGCGCTGGTGATCGCCTGACGGATCCACCACGCTGAAAACAGCGAAAGCTTGAAGCCGAGCGTGTGGTCGAACTTCTCGACCGCCCGGATGAGACCGAGGTTGCCCTCCTGGATCAGGTCGAGCAGCGGCACTTCGGTGCGCGCATAGCCCCGCGTGATCGACATCACGAGACGCAGGTTCGACTCGACCAGGATCCGCTTGGCCTTCTCGTCGCCGAGATCCTTACGGCGGGCGAGCTCGCGCTCCTCATCCGCCGTCAGCAGCCGGCCGTCGTTGATCTGGCGAACGTAGAGTTTGAGCGGATCAGAGCTCTGCGCGGGCTCGGCGTCGGCAACGGAGACCGCATCGAGCAGGGGCAGGCGCGCAAGCGCCGGCTCAGAATGCTCGTGACTCATGATGAATCTCGTGAAGCGCCACAGTTCCTCCCTGGTATCGGAGTTCAGTGTGCGGTTCTTGAGCCGGAAGAAGGTGCCGGGAAGGTGTGAATGCGGTCTGAGCGCTCGGCGTCCCGTTCCCGTGTCCGCCCCCCTTTCTGCGATCTAGAGATGCGCGGAATCGCCGGATAGAGCTTTTCTAAGCGGTCTTGTGTCGATCGAACGCTGGCGGCACAGGTGCTTCTGACGTCGATCGCCGAACGTGGCGCAGACGCGGTCGGGTACGCCTACATGACCCCTCGAACGGGCGAGCCGACGCTCGTCAAGCAGCGTACTCCGGCGTCCGAGCTGCTCGAGCCGCGGTCGCGGCTTCTCGCGCGATCCGGCTCGACTCTGGGCTGGCGCAGCCCGAGGCCATCGGTGTCTACACCTCGCACGGCTACCTGCCGATCACGTGCCGGGGCTGCTCCGCGACCGATCCGACAAGCGTCTGCTTCGAGAAACGTCTCAGCTGAGCGTGCCGTCGGCGTGTACCTCGACGCCGTCGGTGAGCAAGGAGCCACGGACGAGGAACTGGAACGTCGCCCAGGCCCCACGCTGCGAGTCGAAGAGTCGATACACCTGCCACTCGGTCGGAAGCGCCGGGTCGGCACGCCGGGCATCGGCCCAGTCGGCGAACTTCGGCAGGCGACCGATGCGGTGGGCCAGCGCCACTCCGTGGGTGACCGCCCGGTCAAGGCGCTCCTCGCCGACCGCCACGTCGAAGCCGGCCTCGCGGAGCGCCTCGGTCAGAGAGCCGAAGGTGTGCCAGTAGAGAGACTTCGACGGGACACGGCCCCGACGCTCGTCGAGGTCGCGAGCCGTTGGTGTCCGCCCGACCTCCTCGCCGACTGCGCGAAGCACCGCAACGAGCTCCTCGCGCGTGGCGTGGCGACGCGGCACGAGCCCGGCTGCCCGCTTGGCTGCGTTCCACGTCCCGAAGTGCTCGATCACCGTCTGCGGATGCAGCCGTGTGCCCGGGTCGGCCTCGAACTCCTTCATCGTCGGTGAGCGACGCAGGCGCGCGGCCGAGGCGCGCAGCTCGGCGAGGATCTCTGTATCCGAGTAGCGGCGGCGCATCGCAGCCTGGAACGACGCCAGCTCGGCCGGATCGATCGCCGTCACCGCCGCAAATGGTGCACGCTTAGCCATCACCAAGCATGTTAGAGCATGCTGAGGCGAGTGCAAAGCCGATCGAGCGAGTTCGCGTCGGTCGCCGCGGTACCCTCAGGCGATGCTGCTCCCGCTCGAGGTCGCCGTCGCCCGCGCGGTCGGCTCGCTCTCACGCCTCGCGGGCCGTGGTGGCGGAACGACCCTCCCCGGCAAGCTCCTCTCCCGCGTCGATCCGGGTGCCGTCGGCAGACTCGCGGCTCGGCTCCCGCATGGCACCGCCCTCTTCAGCGCAACAAACGGCAAGACAACCACCGTCGCGATGACCGCGGAGATCCTCGCTGGCCGGTCGCTCGCGTGGAACGACTCGGGCGCAAACCTGCTCTCAGGGGTCACCTCCTCTCTCCTCGCGTCCGGCCAACGCGACCTCGGACTCTTCGAGGTCGACGAGGCTGCGATCCCCGCGGTCGCACGCCGGCTCTCACCCCGCGTCATCGGCCTCGGCAACCTGTTTCGCGACCAGCTTGACCGCTACGGCGAGCTCGAGTCGATCGCCGAGCGTTGGCGCGGGGCGCTCGCCGACCTCCCCACCGCTCGCCTCGTCGTGAACGCCGACGACCCACTCCTCGGCGAGCTCGTCCGTGGCCGCAGCGGCGTCGTCACCTACGGGCTCGACGATCCCACCCAGGCCCGTCCGAGCCTGCAACACGCTGCCGACTCGAAGTACTGCACTGCCTGCGGGACGCCGTACGTCTACCGCGCGGCGTACGTCGGGCACCTCGGCGACTACCGCTGCCCGTCGTGCGCCCTCGAACGCCTCCCGCTGACCGTCAGGGCCCGCGAGATCGAGCTCCACGGCCTCGATGGCTCCCGGTTCCTCCTCGAGACACCTGAGGGCTCAGAGCGCGTCGCACTGGCGCTCCCCGGCCTCTACAACGTCTACAACGCGGTCGCCGCCGCTGCGCTTGCGGGCGCTCTAGGCGCGACACCCGGGGAGATCGTGGCGGGACTCGACCGGTTTGTCTCGGCGTTCGGCCGGTTTGAGCGGATCGCGATCGGTGGCCGCAGCCTGATCCTGCTCCTGATCAAGAACCCGGCGGGGGCGAACGAGGCCGTGCGAACGCTCGTCGAGTCGTCGGCGCCGACGGTCGCTGTCGTCGCCCTCAACGACGAGATCGCAGACGGCCGCGACATCTCGTGGATCTGGGACGTCGACTTCGAGCCGCTCCTCGCGGGGTTCGATCGCGTCGTCGTGTCGGGTGGCCGGGCGGCCGAGCTGGCGCTGCGCTTTGCCTACGGAGGTCTCGCCCGCGACCGGATCGAGGTCGTGCCCGAGCTCGAAGAGGCCCTCGACCGGGGGCTCGCACTCACCCCGGACGGGGGCGAGCTTGTGGTTCTGCCCACCTACACGGCGATGCTCGCGCTTCGCCGTGTGCTCGCCGCTCGCGGCCACGTCGAGAACTACTGGAAGCAGGCGAGATGAGGATCCGCGTCGGCCACCTCTATCCCGAGTACCTGAACATATACGCCGATCGCGGCAACATCGCCGTGCTCTCTGCCCGTGCTGCAGTGCGAGGCCACGACCTCGAGGTGATCGCTCTCGGCCTCGGGGACGCGATCCCGGAGATCGACCTCGATCTCGTCTACATCGGCGGTGGCCAGGACCGCGAGCAGGCGCTGATCGCCCCCGATCTCTTGGCCAAGGGCCCGGCACTCCACGAGGCGGCCGCGGCGGGCACGGCGTTCCTTTCCGTCTGCGGCGGCTACCAGCTCCTCGGCCATTTCTACCGCGACCAGGCCGGTGCCGAGCTGCCCGGGATCGGTCTCCTCCCGCTCTCCACGACCGCGGGCAACCGACGTCTGATCGGCGATGTTCTCCTCGACTGCGCGTGGGCGGACGAGACACTCGTCGGCTTCGAGAACCACGCCGGACTCACCACGCTCGACGCAGGCGCCGAGCCGCTTGGCCGCGTGCTCGCGGGCCACGGCAACGACGGCACCTCCGGGTTCGAAGGCTGCCGCAGCGGCCGTGTCTACGGCACGTACCTCCACGGCCCGCTCCTGCCCCGCAACCCGTGGTTCGCCGATCTGCTGCTCACCGCCGCCCTCGAGCACGCAGCCGGCGAGCCAGTGGCACTCACGCCGCTCGACGACGGATTCGAGGCTGCCGCGCACGCGCTCGCCTCGTCCCGCGCACGCGCGCGCGGCGGCCGCTAACGCGGCGGCTCAGCTCGCGGCCGGAAGTACCGCGACGATCCGGCGGAACTCGTCGCCGCGATGTTCGAAGTTGTCGAACTGGTCGTAGCTCGCACAGGCCGGGCTGAGCAGCACAACATCACCCGCGGTGGCAAGCGACGCGGCATGCGCGACGGCGCGCTCGAGCGTGCCGTCGTCGTGAACCGCGCGGCCGACCAGTGCCTCGGCGAGCGACGGGACGGCCTCGCCGATCAGGTGGATCGAGGTGACGTTCGGTCCGATCGCCACGGCGAGAGGTGCGAAGTCCTCGCCCTTCAGCGAGCCACCGAGGATCAGATGGACGACGTCGCCCCCGTACGCTGCCAGGGCGCGCCGTGCCGCAGCGACGTTCGTCGCCTTCGAGTCGTTGACGAACTGCACCCCGCCGCGGACATCGACAGGCTCAAGTCGGTGCGGGACGCCTGCGAACGTTGCGAGCGCCGCAGCGATCGCGTCGTCGGGCACTCCCGCGGCGCGGGCAGCTGCGGTCGCGGCCGCGGCGTTCTCGCGGTTGTGCACGCCGCGCACGAGCGGCTCTGCCGGCAGGTCATCGACCGCCGAGAACTCGATCCCGTCGAGACCGCTCCCTCGCGGCACAACCTTGGCGCGGGCGCGCTCGAAGATCCGCAGCTTGGCGTCCTGGTAGGCCTCGAGCGAGCCGTGCCGGTCGAGGTGATCGGGCTCGAGGTTGAGCAGCACGGCGACGTCGCAGGCGAGCGACTCGACGTCCTCGAGCTGGAAGCTCGAGAGCTCACAGATCACCCAGTCGACCCCCTCCACGGCCGCAAACGGGCGCCCGACGTTCCCGGCGACGGCGACCGTACGGCCCGCCTCCCGGAAGATCTCACCGAGCAGCTCCACCGTCGTCGTCTTGCCGTTCGTTCCGGTCACGCCGACCACACGCACACCGTCCGCCAGCCCGCGCCATGCGAACTCGACCTCCGACCACACGGGGATTCCCCGCTCCCGCGCGGCGACGACGAGCGGCGCCTCTCCGGGAACGCCCGGGCTCTTCACCAGGAGCGTTACCCCGTCGAGCAGCGTGAGGTCGTGCTCGTTTCCGAGTGAGCGGTCGGCAAGGACCGCCTCGTCGCCACGCTCGGCCAGCCGCGCTGCGACCGCCTTGCCCGACCGGGCCGTCCCGTAGACGAGCGCCTTCACTGCGACGGGCGGATCTGCGGGTAGTACTTGTAGAAGAGCGCGAAACCGGCCGCGCAGAGGATCCCGGTGACAATCCAGAAGCGCACCATGATCTTCGTCTCCGACCACGCCTTCATCTCGAAGTGGTGATGCAGCGGTGCCATCAGAAACACCCGGCGCCCCCAGTAACGAAACGAGACAACCTGCATGATCACCGACAACGCCTCGATCACGAAGATCCCCCCGACGAGCAGCAGCAGCAGCTCGACCTTGAGGAAGATCGCCATCGCGCCCATAGCTCCGCCCAGGGCCATCGCGCCCGTGTCGCCCATGAAGACCTCGGCGGGAAACGCGTTGAACCAGAGGAAGCCGATCGCCCCGCCGATCACCGCGGCGCCGATGAATGCGGCATCCAGCCGGTTCTCGATACGTAGCCCGTTCGGGCCGCGCGAGCGGATGTAGATCGTCACGGCCATCGCCGTCATCGTGAAGAGCGCGATGATCGACGTCCCCGCGGCGAGCCCGTCGAGACCGTCGGTGAGGTTCACCGCGTTCGCAGCGCCAGCGATGATGAAGAACACGAGGACGTACCAGCCCCAGCCGAGCGGGATCCAGCGATTCACGACCGGGACGAAGACATCGTGGCGAAGCTGCTGGTGGTGCGCCGCGTAACCGACGGCGGCGGCGATACCGCCGAGCAGCAGCATCTTCACGCGGCCGGAGAGGCCGAGCGAGCGGCGCTTGCGGAGCTTCATGAAGTCGTCGATGAAGCCGATCAGCCCGCACGCGAGCATCGTCCCGAAGATCGCGAGCGCCGGCAGCGTTCGCGCGCTCGTCGCCAGGAACGCGACCGAGGCGGCGAGCATGATCAGCAGGCCGCCCATCGTCGGCGTCCCCTGCTTCGCGTGATGGTGCTGCGGGCCCTCCTCGCGGATCATCTGCCCGAACGAGCGACGACGCAGGAAGGCGATGAACGACGGGCCGGCGAGAATCGAGATGATGAGCGCGACGAGCGCGGCGATCAGAACGTGTGCCATCAGCTCTCCAGTTTCGCCGCGACCGCCTCGAGTCCCACCGAGCGCGATCCCTTGACGAGCACGACGTCGCCAGACGCTGCGAGGCTCCGCACGAGGTCGGCTGCCTCATCCGCCGCCGCGACCCATGACGACTCAACTTCATCGGCGGTCTCGAGATACGGCCGCGCCAGCTCACCGACGGCGATCAGCCGGTCGACGCCGAGCACGGCAAGCTCTGCGCCGAGTTCACGGTGGTACCACTCGGAGTAGTCGCCAAGCTCCGCCATCCCGCCGAGCACGGCGATCCGACGGCCGGTTCCGGCGCGATCGGCGAGGTGGCGCAGTGCCGCCCGCATCGAGAGCGGGTTCGCGTTGTAGCAGTCGTTGATCAGCGTCACGCCGCCCGGCAGTTCGATCAGCTCCTCACGCAACGGCGAGAACTCGATATCGAGAACGCCCGGCTCGAGCGGCACCCCGAGCGCATCGCACACCGTGAGCGCCGCCAGGGTGTTGTCGAGCTGGTGGCGTGACGTGAAGCTCGTCTGAAGCTCGATCACCCGCCCACCGACCCGGAACGCCCCCGGCTCGTCGACATGCCCGAACCGCCGCACATCGAGGTCACTGCGCAGGAGGTGCGGGTCGAGCAGCGGCTCGTCATCTGGCACGACCACGACGGCGTTCAATGGCAGCATCTCGATCAGCTCGGCCTTCGCCTGCGCGACGTTCTGGATGGTGCCGACGAGCTCGAGGTGCACGGGCCCGATGTTCGTGATCAGCCCGATGTCCGGCTGCGCGATCTGCGCGAGCCACTGGATCTGACCGAGGCCGCGCATGCCCATCTCGACGATGCAGAGCTCCGTGTCTGCTTCGATCCGGCAGAGCGTCAACGGCACTCCGATCTCGTTGTTGTAGTTCGCCTCCGACGCCACGGTGCGTAGGTGCGGTGAGCAGAGGGCGGCGAGGATGTCCTTGGTCGTCGTCTTACCCGTCGCGCCTGTGATCCCGACGACACGCGCCGACGAGCGCCGGCGCACCTCGCCGCCGATCGTGCCGAGCGCCGTGTGCGCGTACTTTGGGATCAGCACGGCCGCGGCGCCGCGCGCGAAGGCATCGTCGATGAACTCCTCGCCTGCGCCCATCGCAACGAAAAGGTCGCCCTCGACGATCCGGCGTGAGTCGATCTGCATCCCGGTCACGAACTCGGTGCCAGGACGGACACGCACCTCGCCGTGAGGTTCGAGGTAGGCGATCTCGATCGGGATCACGAGACCCCCCTCCGTCGCAGGATCTCACGCGCGACGGCACGGTCGTCGAAGGGGATCTTCCCCGACGCGAGCTCCTGCTCGGGCTCTGCCCCACGCCCTGCAATCACCACGACATCGCCGGGAGCTGCTTCGCGAAGTGCCGTCTCGATCGCGACGCGCCGGTCGAGTTCGATCTCGAAACTCCCGAGCGAGCCGTCGGCGACATCGGCGGCGATCGCCGCGGGCTCCTCGGAGCGCGGGTTGTCGGACGTGAGGATCGCCCGGTCGGCGAGCTCCGAGACGACCCGCCCCATCACCGGACGCTTGCTGCGGTCGCGATCCCCGCCGGCCCCGAAGACGACGATCAACCGCCCCTCCCCGAGCTCGCAAGCCGTCCGCAGCACGTTCTCGAGCGAGTCGGGCGTGTGCGCGTAGTCGACGACCACGGCGAACCGCTGGCCTTCGTCGATCGTCTCGAACCGCCCTGGCACGCCCGAGACCGACTCGATCCCTGCGCGGATCGCGGCGTCTTCGATGCCGAGCGCGCGCGCAGCGAGCGCCGCGCCGGTGGCATTGGCCGCGTTGAAGCGGCCTCGGAGCTTCAGGTCGATCCCGTCGAGCGCAGTCGAGGCGTCATCGAACGTCACGGCCGCCGGGAACTCCTCGGCGAGGCGACGGCCAAAGGGATCGCCGACGTTGATGACGGCGACCTCGGCCTGCGCGACGATCGCGCGTTTCGCCGCGAAGTACTGCTCCATCGTGCCGTGGAAGTCGAGGTGATCCTGGGTCAGGTTCGTGAACACGACGACGGCAAACCGCGTTCCCGTAAGCCGCCCGTGCGTCTGGGCAACCGAGGTCGCCTCCATCACGCAGATCTCGTCACCTGCGTCCGACATCTCGCGAAACAGGCGCTGCAGGTCGATCGCCTCGGGCGTGTTCAGCCCCGTCGCCCGCGAGGCGCCTCCCACGAGCCGCGTGATGTTCGTGAGCAGGCCCGCCTTGCGGCCGGCAGCGGTGAAGATCGCATGAAGCAGGAAGGCTGTTGTCGTCTTGCCGTTCGTCCCTGTCACGCCAACCACGGCGAGCTTCTCGGTCGGACTGTCAAAGAACACGGTCGCGGCCGCCGGCATCGCGGCCCGCACGTCCGTGACCACGATCTGGGGCAGGTCGACATCGAGCGGGTGGTCGACGACGAGGGCTGCGGCGCCCGCAGCGGCGACCGTCCGAGCGAACGCATGACCGTCGGCGTGCGCCCCACGAACACAGAAGAAGAGCGACCCGCGAGTCACTGCGCGGGTGTCGTAGGCGAGATCGCGGATCTCCACAGAAGCGGCGTTCACGACCTCGGCCGGGCCGAGCGCCGCGACAAGACGCTCCAGGTTCATCGCCGATCGAGTCTAACGGAGGGCTCCATCGGCATCAGCCGTCAACCGGAACGCGGCGGAAGATGACGTAGAGCCCCGTGTCGTAGACGCTCTTCAGCGCCCCGGCGATGAGAAACGGCGCGCCGAGCGATGACCCCACGATTGCACCCGCCACGAGCGGCGCCACCGGCCGCGTGACGTAACGCGCCGTGTTCGTATAGGCCGCAGCGGCCGTCCGCTCCTCGGGGGTGACAACAAGCGCGACGTATGCCTGGCGTGTCGGAACGTCCATCTGTGAGAGCACCGACCGTCCGAGCAAAAGAGCGATTGCCACGTGGAGGTTCGGCGCAAACGCGATGGCTGCAAGCAGGACGTTCGAGGGCAGGTGCGTGAAGACCATCGTGCGCAGGAGCCCGAAACGGGCCGCGAGCCACACCGCTGCGCGGAACGACAGCGCCTGAAGCACGCCAACGCCCGCGAAGACGAGCGCCAGCGTGTGCGGCTGTACCCCGTACTTCCGCGTGAACAGATACGCGATGAACGTCGTTGGCACAAACCCGCCGCCGAAGCTGTCCAGCGAGAAGAGCGCGGCGAGCTTGAGCACGATCCCCCGCGAGCAATCGAGCGACTTGCGCCGGCCACCAACCGGCCGCGGGGCGAGCTCGACTGCCTCCGTGAGCCGCGCCGCCGCCGCAAGGCCGAGAGCAGCCGAGACGGGATAGGCAAGGAGCCAGCGAGGCGACGAGCCGACGAGGGCGATCAGTGCCCCGGCGGAGCCCGCGAGCGTCGCCACAGCGTTGTAGGTGCCAAAGAGCGCGGTGGTCTTGCCCTCGGCTGCGGCGTGCGGCAACATCGCCTGCTCGAGGGAGGTGAACGGGCCTGACTCGACGACCTCCGGCGAGATCGTCCCCGTGGCCGCGGCGAGCACGAGGAGCGGTAGCCAGCCCGTCAGGGCGAAGGCGGTACCCGCCACGCCCATCACGATGAAGAGCAGCCGGTAGGAGCGGCGGCGACCGAAGGCATCACCGTAACGCGCGAGCACCACCGAGGCGAGCGCGATCCCTCCGAGCAGCGCACCGAGCACCCCTCCGACGGCAGGCCCCGAGAGGCCCCGGTGGGCGAGCGTCGAGCCGACGAGCACGGAGCCGAGGCCGTAGGCGACGGCACGGGCCCCCTGGGCGGCGAGGATGCGCCTGGCGTCGGCGCTCAGGGTGGCCACGCCTCGACCCTAACGCGTGGCGGTGAGGGGCGTGCCTGCGACCGCGTGAAGGGCGTCTGGCGCGACTTCGAGGTACTGCAGGTCAAATTTCGCAATCAATGCAAACGCCGGGGCGGCGACGACGCCGCCGAAGATCGATCCGCGCGGCTCATCGACCTTGACGAGCACGACCAGCCGCGGCTTCGACGCAGGGACCATGCCCACGAACGTTGCCTCGTAGTTGTACGTCGAGTAGCCGCCGTGACCATCCGGCACCTGCGCTGTTCCGGTCTTCCCGGCGACGCTGTACCCGGCGATCGCCGCCGCGCCACCGGTTGCCCCCACGTCCGCGACGACGCCGGTGAGCATCTTCTTGACCTGCTCGTCGACATCCGGCGACATGATCCGCCGATGACGCCACCTCTGCGGCGTCTTCCCGCCAACGCGGGTGACAAGGTGCGGCTCGATCCAGACGCCACCATTGGCGACCGCCGCGTACACGGACGCCATCTGGATCGGCGTGACCGAGATCCCCTGACCGATCGGTACGTTGCCGATCGTCGTCTCGCTCCACTGGTCGAGAGGCAGGACGAACCCGGGGCTCTCACCCGGGAAGTCGATCCCTGTTGCCGAGCCGAAGCCGAACTTCTCGATCCACGACGCCAGGCGCGCCCGACCGAGCTTGCCGGCGAGCGTGACCGCTCCGACGTTCGAGGAGTGCGAGAGGATCTGCGCGACGCTCAGCGTCTCGGTGGGCCGGCTCTCGGCGTCGTGCACCGTGCACTGCACGCACGTGTCGTAACGGAGCTTGTACGGCAGCGTGAACTTCGTCTTTGGCGTGACGAGCTTCTCGGACAGCGCGGCGGTGATCGTCACGAGCTTGAACGTCGAGCCGGGCTCGTACGTGTCAGTCACCGCCCGGTTGCGCAGGAGGCTCTGTGAGATGTCGGAGGTTCGGTTGGCGTCGTAGCCGGGTGTCTGGGCCATGGCAAGCACCTCGCCGGTCGAGGGGTCGAGAACGATCGCCGTCGCGTCCCTCGCGCCCCACTGGCTGACGGTCGTGCGGAGCACCTGCTCGGCCTGCGCCTGGATCGTGTGGTCGATCGACGTGAAGACGTCGGAGCCCTGCCGCGCTGGCGACGAGCTGACGACGTCGATCGCCCGGCCCGACGGGTCTCGGATGATCGTCTGCTTGCCGACGTGCCCCGTGAGCTTGCGGTCGTACTGGAGCTCGAGGCCATCGAGGCCCTTGTTGTCGACGCCGGCGTAGCCGATGAGCTGGGCGCCGATCGCGAGCTGCGGGTATGACCGCCGCTCCTCCGGGTACGAATGGACGCCCGCGAAGCCGCGCTTCAGGAACGCTGCTGCCTTGAGCGGATCTGCGAACCGCTCGACGTAGACAAACTGCCGCTTCTTGTCGAGCAGAAACGGGTAGAGCGCGTTCGCGTCGACCCCGAGAAGCTTGTGGGCGGCGACAGCGACCGCCGTCGGCTCGCGGATCTCCTGCGGGTCGGCGTAGATCGTCGCGGTCTGCTCACCGATCGCCAGCTCGACACCCGTGCGATCAAAGACCGTTCCCCGTCCAGCCGGGATGGTCTGTGTCTCCTGCTGCTGGTTATGCGCCAGACCGGCGTACCGGCTGCCGTCCAGCACCTGGAGCCGGAATGCGAAGACGAAGAGAGTGATGAAGATGAGGCCGAAGAGGACGACGAGGAGGCGGATGCGCCGGTTCGCCCGCTTCCCGTCCATCAACGACCCAGTTCGATGAACCCGGTCGCCGACGGATCGGCCTCGACGAGCTCGTACTGCTTGTGCGCGAGCGCCTGGATACGCGGTGACGCAAGCGCTGCGGAGAGCTGCGACTGGAGCGTGGCATTCGACGCGCGCAGGTTGGTGCGTTCCGTCGTCGCCTTGGTCAGAGAGAGGTTGAGCTGCAGCACGGCGAGGTTCACGAACACGACTCCGGCGAGGAGCACGGCGCCGACGACGATCCAGACGATCGGCGCGTGATGACGTGTGCGGGACTTCGGCCGGGCCGTCGCACGCGCGCGGGCCCGTGCGGTCGTGGGTGCTGTTGTTGCCGTCGTAGTCTTCGTTGCCGTGCGCTTCGGCGCCGTGGTCGAGGGCCGACGCGTACGGGTCGCTGGCTGCTCGGCAGCCTTGCGTGTCCGGGGCCGTGTCCGGGCCGGTGCGGCCACGGCGCTCGAACGTGCGCTAGCCAACCTTCACCGCCACACGGAGACGGGCCGACTGCGAACGCGGGTTGCGTGCGATCTCGGCTGTGGACGGGCGAATGGCCCGACGTGGGGTTGCACGGAGTGTCGGCTGGGAGCCGCATGCGCAGATGGGGAAGTCCGGTGGGCACGTGCAGCCGTGCTCCTCGTTGCGGAGGAAGCGCTTGACGATGCGGTCCTCGAGCGAGTGGAAGGAGATGACGGCGAGCCGGCCGTTCGGGCGAAGCATCTCGAGCGCCGCAGGCAGCGCCCGCTGCAGCGAGCCGAGCTCGTCGTTGACCTCGATCCGGAGCGCCTGGAAGACCCGCTTTGCCGGGTGGCCCTCACCGAAGCGCGCAGGAGCGGGAATCGCCTGCTTGATCACCTCAACGAGATCACCGGTGCGCTCGAACGGCTGCTTGGCGCGGCGCCGAATGATCGAACGGGCGATCTGGCGGGCGTAGCGCTCCTCCCCGTAGCGGTGGAAGATATCGGTGAGCTCGCGCTCGTCGCCCTCGTTGACGATGTCGCGCGCAGAGAACTCGGCAGACGGATCCATCCGCATGTCGAGCGGCGCGTCGGTCGCGTACGAGAACCCGCGCTCGGGCCGATCTAGCTGCATCGAGGAGACGCCGAGATCCATCAGGATCGCGTCGGCCTTGACGCCGTTCTCGGCCAGTTGGTTCAGGACGACGGAGAACTCGCCGTGCAGGAGGCGCGCCTTGATCGCGTGCGACCGGCGGATGCGCTCGAAGTACGGCGCGACGGTCGGGTCGCGATCGATCGCGATGAGCTTGCCGTCGCCACGGAGGCAGCCGGCGAGCATGTCGGAGTGCCCGCCGGAGCCAAACGTGCAGTCGACGATGGTTTCGCCCGGCTGCGGTTCGAGGGCTGTAAGCACCTCGTCCGCAAGAACCGGGACGTGATCAGCCTCGGCTGGCAAGACGCTCGGCAACATCTTCCGCGCTCCCTTCGACAGCCTGCACCTGCGCGCGCCAGGCGGCGCGATCCCAGATCTCGAGGTGGTCGTGGATACCTGCGACCGTGACCTCGCGACCGATCTTCACCTCGTCGAGCAGCCGGGCGGGAATGAGCATCCGGCCCGCCTTGTCGACAGACGCCGGCTCTGCGCCGGAGAAGAAGTAGCGCTGGAGCTGGCGCGCCTCGCGACTGAACGAGTCGAGCCTGCCGACCCGCTCGGTGAGCTGGTCCCACTCCGCCCGGGCGTAGACCGTGAGACAGCCGTCGAGGCCGCGCGCGATCACGACGTGACCACCCATCGCCTCCCGGTGCCTGGCCGGAAGGGTGAGACGGTTCTTGTCATCGAGGGAGTGGTCATGTTCACCTAGCAGCATCTCAACTCTCCCCCACTTTAACCCACTTCTCCCCACTTGTCCACTCTCTCTCGCCGAATTGCAGGATTGGATCGGCAATTCGAGTGGTTGTCCCGCTTCGAGGGACTGTCCCTGCCGAGGGACTGTCCCTGCGCGCCAGCGGGCTACGCCGAGATCTGGGTGCTGTACGGGCCACGGCCGCTCACGACCGCAGCGCCAGCACGCGTGGCGAGGTCGAGCGCGGCCGCGAGCTCGTCGCCTCGTGCAAGCCCGAAGCTCAGAGCTGCTGCAAACGAGTCACCAGCGCCGTAGGTGTCCGAGAGCGGCCCCGGTGGAGTCGCTGCCTCATAGCGACGGCCGTCGGCGATCCCGCCGTGTGCCCCGTCGGTCTGCACGACGAGGGCGGCATCGAGTCCGCCGTCGTACCGCTCGCCCGGGTCGTTACCGCTCCCCACGAGCAGGTCGAGTGCTACCCCACCCTCGCGCAGCGTCGGAAGCTCACGCGGCGTTGCTCCGAGGAACCGGGCAGCACGGGCCGACCGGAGCGCCTCGGCATTCCCCGCGACGAAGAAGACGAGGTCGTACCCGGCCAGCGGGAGCGGGCCGGACGGGCGCAGCTTGGGCCCGAGCGTCGTGATCGTCCGCTCGCGGTTTGCGTCGACGTACGTCCAGGCGCGTCTCGTCGCCCCCATCCACTCGCTGTGCACGGTCACGCCAAGCTCGGAGAGCCGTTCAACCGAGCGGTGGCCGAGGTCGTCATCCCCGAGCGCCGTGAAGAAGTCGCAGCCGCCAGCGAGCCGAGCGATCTGAGCGGAGACGACCGAGCCGCCGCCCGCGGGCTCCTCCCAGAAGGCGATCGCGTTCGCAATCCCGCCCGGCGGCGGCACGGCAACAACCTCGGCGAACTCCACCCACTCGACATGACCGACGACGGCGCATCTCACAGTTCCGCAAGCTTGCACGTTTCAGCCCATGATGGACGCCGTGACAGTACCGCCCTTCGAACGCTTCTACGTCCAGCACTGCGACGAGGTGCTCGGATACCTGCGCCGGCTCGTCGGCCAACAAGCCGAGGATGCATGGCAGGAGACGTTCCTGCGGGCGCTGCGGGCCTACGACCGGCTCGAGCACGGGCGGCACCTTCGCGCCTGGGTGTTCACGATCGCAACGCGGGTCGCGCTCGACGACATCCGCGCTGCAAAGAAGACCGTTGCCGACGACGAGCTCGACGGCCCCCCGGTCGAGCTCAAGCGCCCCGCGTTCCGCGAGCTCGAGCATCTGACTGACTCGCTGCCGCCCACGGAACGTGCCGCTGTCGTGCTCCGCTACGGCTACGACCTGCCCTACGCCGAGATCGCCGCCGCTCTCGCCTCCTCCGAGGAGGCGGCCCGAGCTGCGGCGTCTTCCGGCGTCCGCCGACTCAGGAGGTTACTCGATGGTTGACCACGCTCTCGATAGCCGCTTTCGCACGGCCGCACTCCACGAAGGACTCATCGATGTCTGCTTCGACATCGTCGCCTCGCCTGTCGGTGAGCTATTTGTCGCGGCAACCACCAACGGGCTCTGCCGCATCTCCTACACCGTCGACGGCGCAGACGAGGCGCTTGCCAAGGCCTTTGGACTGCGACTCCTCCGGCTCCCTCTCGACGACGTCCGGCGGGAGCTCGACGAGTACTTCGAGGGCCGGCGCCGCACCTTCGATCTACCGCTCGACCTCCGAGTCGCACCCTTCCACGAGGCCGTCCTCCGCGAGCTAGCGCTCGTCCCGTACGGCCAGGTCGACACCTACGGTCACCTTGCGGCAAGGGTCGGTCGCCCGAAAGCTGCCCGGGCCGTCGGTGCTGCGATGAACCGCAATCCGATCCCGATCGTCCTCCCCTGTCACCGCATCGTCGGCTCAAACGGCTCCCTCACCGGGTACGCCGGTGGCCTTGAGATAAAGCGCGCGCTCCTCGCCCTCGAGGGTGCCACGCTCTCGGTCTGACCAGAGGCGCAAGGCGGAGGGACTGTCGCCGCGGTCGTCCCCGATCACGCGTCGAATGAGCGACCGAGCAGGCGGTAGCCGATCCCCCAGTGGTTCTCGACCAGATCGACATCGCCGGCAACAGCGACGAGCTTCCGGCGCAGGCGTGAGGCGTGCGCGTGGAGCGTCCGGGTGCGCATCGAGGGGCTGTAGTCCCACACGTCGCGGAGGAGCTCCTTCTTCGTGAACACCCGCTCCGGGTCCGAGGCAAGACGGACGAGCAATGCGAACTCCTTCTGCACGAGCGCGACCGGTCGCCCCGCGACCATGACGGTGCGGGCGCGCTCGTCGATCACGACAGGGCCTGCGACGATCCTGCGCCCAGACCCCGCACCGGGCCGACGGAGCACGGCGCGGATCCGTTCGACGAGCTCCTCGTAGTCGAACGGTCGCGGCACGTAGTCGGAACACCCGAGCCGAAACGCCGCCACGCGATCGCCGACGTTCGCCTCGGCTGGCCCAAGGACGATCACCGGTGCCTCGTCGCGCCAGCGCTCCAGGCCGGCCTGATCGGAGGCGAGCACGACGTCGGGCTGGCCGCCGGGAGCCGCGAGCTCGAATCCGTCGAGCGGCAGGTGCCGCTCGAGCAACCCGCGCGTCACAGGCTCGGTGTCGGCAAGCAGCACGGTGGTCGACATACACGTGACGCTATCGAGCGATCGCCAGGCTGCCTAGATGTCCTTTCGTGCGAGTGTGTGACGGTCCTTCAACACCCGGCCCGTACAGCCGCGCGTCTTCAGGCCATGCCGCTTCGTCCGGTCGGACACACATCGAGGGCGCCGATAAGCACCGGGTCAGAGCCGGCCGGAGCGAATGACGCCCCAGAGGAGCCACACGCCGAGCACGCCCGACAGCAGGAACCCGAACGCGGAGACAACGTTCAGCCCGAGAACCTGGGGCCCGGTCTTCGCGAAGATGCCGATCAGGCTCGACCCGAGCAGGCCGCCCGTGACGACCATCGCGACGACGAGGCGGTTGAAGAGCACGTCGAGCTTGTGCAGGAGGTCGTCGAGGCCCTTGTGCACGAACCCGACCTCGATCTGCCCCTGCCTGACCTGCTCGAGCGTCTCGTGCACCTGGTAGGGCAGCTCCGCGGTCATCTGGGCGAGCTGCCAGACCTCGCGCTGGGCGCGCTTGGCGACCCGCGCCGGTGTGAACCGTTCGAGCATGAGTGACCGCGCGTAGGGCTGTGCGACCTCGAAGACGTTGAAGTCGGGATAGAGATCGACGCCGACCGACCCGACGGTCGCGATCGCCTTGTCAAGGAGGACAAACCGCGTCGGCAACCGCAGGTTCATCCGGTAGATCAGCTCGAAGGCCTCGCGGATCACCTGCAACGGGTCGATCTCGCGCAGGCTCGCACCGTAGTAACGCGCGTAGACGGCGTGGAGTTCGGAGACGAACTCCTCCTCGCGATCTGCGGGATAGCGAACCCCGAGGTCGGCCAGCCGCTTCGGCAGCGCCTCGACGTTCTCACCCGCCGCATCGATGAAGAGTCGCGTCAGCTTGGAGAGGTCGCGGTCAGTGAGCTTTCCGGCGAGGCCGAAGTCGACGAGCCCGATCCGTTCCGGCGAGAGGACGAGGATGTTGGCTGGATGCGGATCGGCATGGAAGAAGCCGTGGCGGAAGATCATGGTCATCCACGCCTCCGCGACCAGGTAGGCGAGCCGACGGCGCTGTGCGAGATCCCAGCTGTCGAGATCCAGGTCACGCACCTGGGCCCCCTGGAGCTCCTCGAGCGTCAGAACGCGGGAGCGCGTGTAGCTCCAGTACGTGCGCGGCACGGTGACGTGCGGGTGCCCGGCAAAGTTCGCGTGAAACGCCTGGGCGTTGCGTCCCTCCTGCCGGTAGTCGAGCTCCTGGCGGATCGACCGCGCGAACTCGTCGACGATCTCGCGTGTGTCGATGAAGTCGAGAGCGTGCACCCTCTCGCTCACGAGACGCGCGACCTGCTGGAGCAGCTGGATGTCGCTCTCGATCTGACGGGGCGCGTTCGGCCGCTGCACCTTGACGACGACGTGGCGGCCATTTGGCAGAACGGCCTTGTGAACCTGTCCGATCGACGCCGCCGCGAGCGGCTGCTCGTCGAACTCGAGGAAGAGACGCTCGAGCGGCTGGCCGAGATCCTCGCGGATCACCCGTTCGATGTCGTCGAACGGGAACGGGCGAACGTCGTCCTGGAGCCCCCGGAGCTCGGCGATGATGTCGGGCGGGACGATGTCGGGCCGGGTCGAGAGCAGCTGCCCGAACTTCACGAAGGTCGGTCCGAGCTCGTCCAGCATCTCTCGGAGGTGACGGCCGCGCGCGGTAGGCTCGCCGTCCCCCGGTGGGCTCCGGCGACCGTCGAGCAGATAGCCGAAGCCATGACGAACGCCGACCTGAGCGATCTCACCGAGCCGCCCGACGTTCGCTGCCTTCGACCTCGCAGTCACGAGGCAAGTGTTACACGCGCTGCGTTTTTCCTGCTCAGCGCGGGAAGGCGGCGGGGACACCACCGTCGACCGTGAGCACGCAGCCGGTCGTCGCCTGCGACCTCTCCGACGCGAGAAACGCGACGGCCTCCGCAACATCGTTCCCGCTGACCGCGCGCCCGAGCAGGCTCCGTGAGGCGTAGAACCGCTCGATCTCGTCCGGCTCGATGCCGTGGGCGGCGGCCCGCTGGGCGCGCAGCTCGTCCGACCAGAGCTTCGAGCCGGCGAAGATGGCGTCTGGGTTCACCGCGTTTGCCCGGATACCGTCTGCCCCGCCTTCGAGCGCAGCGATACGCATGAGCTGAACGAGCCCCGCCTTCGCGACCGAGTACGGGCCAAACCCGGCGCCCGGAGCGAACGCGTTCTTCGACGAGATGTAGACGAGGCTTCCGCCGATCCCCTGCCGCTGCAGCACCGGCCACACGCGTTTGGTCAGCAGGAAGTGCGACGTCAGGTTCACCTCGATGCTCCGCTGCCAATCGTGGTCGCCGAGCGCTGCGAGCGCACCGGTGGCGGCGATGCCGGCGTTGAAGACAACCGTGTCGAGCCCGCCGAATGCAGCAACCGCGCCTGCGATAACGCGGTCGACGAACCGAGGGTCGGTGAGGTCGCCAACAAGCGCGACCGCATCGGCGATCCCGCTCGCGGTCTCGAGGAGTCCCTCACCATCGATGTCCGCGAGCACGAGGTGAGCCCCTCGACCTGCGAGGTCGCCTGCGACGTCCCGACCGATCCCCGACGCGGCACCGGTGACAAGTGCGATCGAGCCGGCGAGCTCGGGTGCCGGTGGCGCGGAGGCGAGCTTCGCGAGCTCGAGCGGCCACTGCTCGAAGTCGTCGATCTCCGGGTCGCTGAGCCACGACGACCCGCCGAATCGGTCGATCGTCGCCGCGGTCGTCCGGTGCGAGTGAGCCGCAAGCTCGAGCCGAACGCGGGCCGTGCGCACGTCGGCCGCGGCGACGACGCAGCCGATACCGGGGGCGAGCAGCACGCGTGGCACTGCTCCGTATGTCTGCTCGAACCTGTCCACCGCGTCCAGATCACGCAAGACGCAGGTTCTCCCGCCGATCCGCAGGATGTGGTCGGGCGTGCTGCGCGCAGCGGCGATCAGCTCGACATCGTCCCGACCGGCGATCGTTCGCTGCCCCGCGTCGACCGCAAGCACCTGCCTGTTGCCTCGCGACAGCCGTCCGCGGAGCCGTACGAGCTCGTCCGTATCCGTACTATCGGTCGCCGGGCTGGCGACCCCGATCTCGGAGAGTTCAACGTACTGCGTCGCGCGCGCGACGAGCTCGAGCGTGAGCTCGTAGGACTCCTCGTTGCTTGCACCCCAGGTCACGAGGCCGTGATGAGCGAGGACGACCGCCCGCGCACTCGCGAGGTCGGCCACGCGCTTGGAAAGCCCGAATCCCGGCCTGATGTAGTCGACAACGGCGACATCGTCGCCCAGCGCCTCTCGGACAGCCCGGTGCGGATCGGGGGCGTTTGCGAGCGCGCAGATCGCGTCGGCATGGACGTGGTCGACGTTCGTCGCGGGGAGAAAGGCATGAAGCAGCGTCTCGATCGATGGCCTCGGCCCGTCGGGCTCGACCATGCAGTGCCCGAGGTAGGCAACCATCTCCTCGTCTGTCATCTCCGCCCGCTCCCGCAGGGGCAACAGGTCGTCGAGCCAGAGCCCTGGAAAGTGGCGCCTCTCGGCCGTTGCGAGGTCGGAGCCGCTCCCCTTGATGCGCAGCACGCGACGTTCGCGTCCGAGATGATCGGCCTCGACGAGCTTCGTCGAGGTGTTCCCGCCACCGTGCAGTACGAGCGACCGGTCAGAGCCGATCAGCCGCGAACGGCTGACGAGACGATCGAGCTCGGTGTCGCCTGGGATGGCCGCCATACGGCGATGCTAGTGAGCGCTAGGAGATGTCGCGAACGGTCGCCTGCCACGAGCCGCGCGGCGCCTGCACCGTCACGGACTCACCGATCTTTCGACCGAGGAGCGCAGAGCCGAGTGGTGAGGTCGGGGAGACCGTTCCGGGCCCTCCCACGCCGCTCACCTCGACCTTGATGATCGTGCCTGACTCGTCCTCGACGTCCACGACCGACCCGATTCCGACCTCGTCGACGCTCTCGTGCTCGACGATCTCGGCGAGGTCGAGCCGCGCACGGAGCGTGCGGATCCGGGCCTCCAGCAGGCCCTGCTCGTTCTTGGCGGCGTGGTACTCGAAGTTCTCCGAGAGGTCACCGAACTCACGGGCCTTCTTGATCGCCGCGACGACCTCTGTGCGGCGGGGCCCTTCGAGCTCCTCGATCTCGGCGCGGAGGGCCGCGGCCTGCTCGGCAGTGAGCCGGTTGTCTACCACTTCGATCGCCGTCCCTTGCGGGATGTGTAGACCACCCGCGCCCGTGCCATCTTCATGCCGGACTCCTCGAACTTCTCGGTGTGACCCTGAAGACGGGCGACGCGGCTGACGTCGTTCTGCTGCTCGGGAAGCACGAGCGTGATCCCGGTGCCACCGCGGCCTGCACGGCCGGTGCGGCCGACACGGTGCGTGTACGAGCTTGCCTCCTCCGGCGGATCGAAGTTGATCACGTGCGTGATGTCGTCGACGTCGAGACCTCGAGCCGCGACATCGGTCGCGACGAGCGTTCGCACCTTGCCCGAGTCGAAGTGGGCGAGCGCCTTCTCACGCTGAGCCTGGGCCTTGTCGCCGTGGATCGCGACTGCCTCGATGTCGTGGCGGCGAAGCTTCTCGACCAGTCGGTCGGCGCCGGCCTTCGTGCGCACGAAGACGAGCGCAAGCCCTCCGTCGCTCGGCAGAAGATCGACCAGCGTCTGCACCTTGTTCTCGGCGGTGACCGGGATGAACTGGTGGTCGACGTCGCCGCTGCGCCGCTCCTCGGGGAGGTCCGCGTCGAAGCGGGACGGGAAGCTCGTGTACTTCCGCGCCAGCTCGCCGACCTCGCCGTCGAGCGTCGCGGAGAAGAACATGGTCTGCCGGTCGGCGTGCAGCCGCCGGACGATCTTGTCGACCTGCGGCTTGAACCCCATATCGAGCATGCGGTCGGCCTCGTCGAGTACGAGGATGTCGACGTTGTCGAGCGAGAGCAGCTTGCGATCGACGAGGTCCTGAAGCCGGCCGGGCGTAGCGACGACGATGTGCGCCGCCTTCGCGTCGGCCGCCTGCTTGGGTAGCGGCACGCCGCCGTACACGGACACGACCTTGAGCTTGCGTGCCTTGCCGACCAGTTCGAGCGACTCGGTCACCTGAACGGCGAGCTCCCGTGTCGGGACGAGGATGAGGGCGGACGGCTTCGGCGAGTCGGCGTCGAGCCGCTCGACAATGGGGATCCCGAAGGCGAGCGTCTTGCCGGAGCCGGTCGGGCTCTTCGCAAGGACGTCACCGCCTCGGATCGCCTCGGGGATGGCTACGACCTGGATCGGGAACGGTGAGTCAATCCCTTGGGCCGAGAGCACGTCACACACGGCATCGGAAACGCCGAGGGCGCGGAAGTCTTGCGTCATATGGTCGAACTCCTTCTGGTCGGACGAGATCCCGTTCACCGTCTCGACGTCTGCCGAAGGAACGCGACCTCACCGGAGAGCCGCATTGCCCTCCATGACGGGCACGGTAGCAGGGGAACCGGCCGACGCAGGGATGACTTCAGGCGTCGTCGCGCTCGAGCAGGCGGAGCCGGTGCTCGAGCTGGGCGATCCGCAGGTCGAGCTCATCCAGGTCGTCGCGGGTCACGAGACCGAGCTCGCGGAAGAGATCCTTGAGACGCTCGCGTGTCCCCTCACCGATCCGGACGCTGTCGCCACGCCAGCGCGACGTCACCTCCTCGAGCAATGAGCGGGCCTCGTCAAGACGTGGCCCGACGACGGACGCGAGCCACTCGACCGGGTCGCGGTCGTCGCGCTGCTCGTCAGCGGGGGCGTCCATGGGGCCTTGTCTGACGGCGTTGACGACGCCGTTCGCGCTTCGCGTCGGCCGTGATGTCCGGTGGATCGACGACGTCGTGGAGCGCCTCCTCGATCCCGTCCATCGGCGTCTTCGGCGTCGGCTCGTCCACCGCTGCCTTCTCGGCGCGGCGCAGCAGCAGCCCATGGGAGGTCGTATCTCCCGCGTCGTCCTTGCGGCGGGCGTACTCGGGGTCGCGCTCCATCAGGCCGGTCAGGAGCGGCGTGGCGATGAAGATCGTCGACACGGCGCCGATCGAGATCCCGACCATGATCGCGAACGCGAAGTCCTTGAGCGTTGCGCCGCCGAAGGCAAAGAGCGCAACGATCGGCAGCAGGGTGATGACGGAGGTGACGATCGAGCGCCGGAGGACCTCCCACACCGAGACGTTCGCAATCGTCGCGATCGACGCGCGCGGCATCAGGCGCATGTTCTCGCGGACTCGGTCGAACACGATGATCGTGTCGTAGACCGAGTAGCCGAGAATCGTCAACATTGCGGCGACGGTCGAGGCCGTGACCTCGCGGCCCGAGATCGCGTAGACGCCGAGCGCGATCGGGATGTCGTTGAGCAACGTTCGCAGGATTGGAATTGCAAAGCGCCAGCGATACCGAAGCGTCACGTAGACCGCGATCAGCAGGAACGAGACGATGATCGCGACGATCGCGCCCTGGAGGATCTGCCGGCTGAAGCTCGCCGAGACGTTCTTCGTCCCCAGCTTGAGCGCGTGGACACGTTCGGTCAGGTCATTGGTGAGCCTGGTCTGATCGGCGGGCGCCAGCTTCTTGAGCCGCACCTGGAAGCTCGTGTACTTGTCCGCGCCGGAGACCGTGCCGCGACCCTGGACGACGGCGTCGTTACGGCCAATCGCCGTGGTCTGATCACGGACGAGCGTCAGCGACGTCGGCTTCGCCGTCGTGAATGCGATCTGGACGCCGCCCTTGAAGTCGATGCCGAGGTTCAGTCCCTTCACGCCGATCGCAAAGACGCTCAGCACGATCGCCGCAACCGAGAGCACGAACCAGAGGCGGCGTCTCCCGACGACGTCGATCCGCTGCCACTTCGGGATCTCCGTCGCTGTCGCCCCCATGAAGCGCGGATCAGCAAACCACTTGAACCCGGCGAGCAGCCCGAGCATCGCGCGCGTCGCGGCGACGGCAGTGACGAGCGACATCACGGTGCCGATGAGCAGCATCAGCGCGAAGCCCTTCACCTCGGCGGTCGCGACGGCAAAGAGGATCAGGGCCGTGATGCAGGTGACGACGTTGGCGTCGACGATCGTGTGGAAGCCCTTCGCGTAGCCGGCGGCGATCGCGGCGCGGACCGAGCGTCCGCCACGCACCTCTTCCTTGATGCGTTCGAACACGACGACGTTCGCGTCCGCCGCTACGCCGATCGTGAGCACGAGACCGGCAAAGCCCGGCAGCGTCAGGGTGACGCCGAGCAGCAGGATGGCCCCGTACATGAATGCCGAGTAGATCGCGAGGCCGATGACGGCGACGAGCCCGAGGAACCGGTAGAGCAGCAGCAGGAACAGGACGACCGCGATCAGACCTCCAAGAGCGGCGTTGCGAGCCTGGCGGAGCGAGTCCTTGCCGAGCGTGGCCGAGACGTCGGAGCGCTCGACGGTGATGAACCTGACCGGCAGTGCGCCTGTCTGCAGGACGAGTGCAAGCTTCTTCGCCTCGGAGAGCGATGCCAGCCCGGTGATCTGGGCGCCGCCGTTCGAGGGGTCGATCCCGTCCGGGTAGGTTCCGTAGTCGATCGTCGGGAACGAGTAGATCTGGTTGTCAAGCACGATCGCGAAGCTCTGGTTGGCACCGAGCCCGGCGCCACGACGTGCCTCGTCACGGGTGATCTGGTGGAAGAGCTTGTTCCCCGAGCCGGTGAACTGCATCGTCACGATCGGCGCGCTCGACGTCGGATCGAAGTCGGCGTTCGTGCCGGAGAGCTTCAGATCCTTCCCCGTCATCTGCGGATACGGGCTCTCCGTGTCGCCGCTGAAGCTGCCGTGCTTGAAGAGGTAGTAGTAGGTCGTCCCGTCGGCGGGCGCGGTGTTCAGGCCAGGACAGACGACCGCGATGGTCGAGTCGCAGGTGACCACGACAGCCTTCGCGGGGACCGAGAGCACCTGATACCCCGTTGGCCAGCCCGGCGTGGTCTTCCCCGGCCGGATGGTGACGGTCTTCGTCGTCTTCTTCTTGCCCTTGACCGTCGTCAGCTTGACGTGCTTGATCTTGATCGGGGTGAGGTGACGGGCATCCGGATCCTTCTTGAGCAGCGCGAGCGTCTCGGCCGGGCCCGCGACGACCTTCTTGGCGCGGGAGTCGAAGACGTAGTACCCCGACGGTGTCCCCTTCTGCCCGGTCTGAACCCGGACGAGAAGGTCGAAGATCTTCGTCGCGGCGACCGGATTCTGTGAGGCGTCAATCGACGGCGGCCGCAGGGCTGGTGTCAGGTCGTACAGCTCGAGCTGGGCGGTCTGGCCGATGATCTGGGCCGCCTGGTTCGTGTTGTGCACCGCCGGGAGCTGGATGACGATCTGGTTCGACCCCTGCTTGCGGATCTCCGGCTCTGAGACGCCGAGCTTGTCGACGCGGTTGCGCATGATGTCGATCGACCGCGTCATGTCGTCCGCGGTCAGGATGTGGCCGCGCGGCGGCTGGGCCTGGAGCACGACCTCGAGGCCGCCCTGCAGGTCGAGGCCCTGGCGCAGCGACTTGTGTGCCGGCGAGCCGGGCACGGCAAGCAGCGCCACACCGGCGAGGGCGCCGATGATCAGTGCGACGAGCGTGAGATGTGAGCGGCGCGATGCCAAGCGCGGAAACCTTAGCCGTCAGCCTGCGGTTTTTCGAGCGGGGCCGATTCGATCTGCGCCACAGCTGCGATTGCGCGACGGTCGAGCGTCACGACCACGCCGGGGGCAAGCTCGACGCGGACGTCGGTCTCCCCCGCCTCGACCACGGCTGCGTGGAGCCCGCCCGCAGTGATGATCTCGTCACCGGGTACGACCGCGTCCTGCATCGCCGCGTGGCTGCGCTGGCGCTTGCGGGCCGGAAACGAGAGCAGCGCCCAGCAGACGGCGACGAGCAGGGCGATCGAGATCACGGGACCCATTAGCCGAGCCTCTCCAGTGCGTTGCGTTTGTACGAGTCGAACGTGCCGCGTTCGATCGCGTCACGGGCGCCGTCGGTCAAGCTCAGAACGAAGCGTAGATTGTGGAGTGAGAGTAGGCGCAGGCCGAGCAGCTCGTTCTGGTTGACGAGATGCCGGATGTACGCCCGTGTGAAGGTCGTGCAAGCCGGGCAGTCGCAGCGCTCATCGATCGGCCCCTGGTCGCGTGCGTACTGGGCGTTTCGCAGGTTGATTCGCCCCTCCGGCGTGAGCGCGCTGCCCGTTCTGGCTGTCCTCGTTGGAAGAACGCAGTCGAACATGTCGACCCCCGCCTCGATGACCTCGAGGATCCCCTCCGCGTCGCCGATCCCCATGAAGTAGCGCGGCCTGTCTGGCGGGAGCATCGCGGTGACCCAGTCGGTCGTCTCGAACATCGGCCCGCGCTCCTCCCCGATCGCGAGGCCGCCGATGGCGTTGCCGTCAAACTCGAGCTCGAGCAGCTCCTCGACCGAACGTCGACGCAGCTCCGGGTCAAGTCCGCCCTGGCTGATCGCGAAGCGAAGCTGTCCTTCGGCACGCGGTAGGTCTCGCTGACGCCGCGCCCAGTCGGTCGTGCGCCGCACCGCGATCTCGAGCTCACGACGCTCGACGCCGGCCGGCGGCACCTGGTCGAGGCACATCGCGATGTCGCTGCCCAGGTTGCGCTGGATCGCGGCGGCGAGCTCCGGCGTGAACGTCACGGCTGCGCCGTCGTAGACGCTCCGAAACGTGACTGCCTCGTCATCGACGCCGAGGAGCGTGTCTCGCAGCGAGAACACCTGGAAGCCGCCCGAGTCGGTGAGGAGCGGCCTGTCCCACGCCATGAAGCGGTGGAGCCCGCCGAGGTCGGCGATCAGGCCGTCACCGGGCCTGAAGTGCAGGTGGTACGTGTTGCCAAGGATGATCTGGGCCCCGACGCCGCGCACGTCCTCCGGCGTCAGGCTCTTGACCGTGGCCTTCGTCCCGACGGGCATGAACACGGGGGTTCGGATCTCGCCGTGCGCCGTGGAGAGCACGCCGGCGCGCGCCGCACCGTCGGTTGCCGTTAGCTGGAAGGTTGCCATGCGCGTCCCATCCTTACTGTCAGGGGCGTCCCGGTGCCGCGGCGGCGCGCAATCCCGGCGTCATCCGTTCAGAGAATCAGCATCGCGTCGCCGAAGGAGTAGAAGCGGTAGCGCTCGGCGACGGCCTGGCGGTAGAGCTCGCGCGTCTCCTCGATCCCGGCAAACGCCATCACGAGGGCGAGAAGCGTCGACCGGGGAAGGTGGAAGTTCGTGAGCAGGTGGTCGACCCGGCGGAACTCGAAGCCGGGTGTAAGAAACAGGCTCGTCCGGCCGGAGAGCTCCGCGCCGAGTGCGACGGTCTCGAGCACGCGCACCGTCGTCGTCCCCACGGCGAGCACACGCCCCGCCTCGCCGATACGTGCGTTGGCGGCCGCGCTGACCTCGTACCGTTCCCCGTGAATCCGGTGCTCGTCGAGGGTCTCAACCGCCAGGGGGCGGAACGTGTCGAGCCCGACGTGAAGCGTCACCCGCTCGACGTCGAGACGGCCAAGCAGTTCCGGCGTGAAGTGGAGCCCCGCGGTCGGTGCGGCAGCGGAGCCAGGCTCGGTCGAGTAGACCGTCTGGTAGCGCTCTGGGTCGCCAAGCGGCGCGGTGATGTACGGCGGGAGCGGCACCTCCCCGGCCGGCTCACCGCTGAGGCGCAGCCGCCAGCGCCCCTCTCCGAGGTGCTCGATCAGCTCGACCGGGCCGTAACGCTCGCCCGCGCGCAGGCGACGCGTCGGACGGGCGAGCCCCTCCCACTCATCGCCTGCGAGTCGTTCCAGCAGGAGCACCTCGCCACGCGGCCGCTCGATCCGGATCCGTGCGGGGACGACCCGCGTGTCGTTCACGACCGTCAGCGTCCCGGCTGGCAGCAGGTCGGGCAACTCGGAGACGATGTGTCGACGCACGGCTCCGCTTGCCCGGTCGTAGACGAGCAGGCGTGACTCGTCGCGTCGCTCCCCCGGGTGCTGCGCGATCAGCTCCTGGGGTAGGTCGTAGTCCAGCTCGTCCGAACGCACAGTCCTATCCTCGCCGTTCCCGCTCACTGCGCGGAGAACGACCTGTCCCACTTGCGTCCATCCGGCCGTCCCGTTAGGTTCGCGGAATGGACCATCGCTACTCGCTCCCGCCCGATGTCGCTGCCGCGCTCGACCGCGCCCGTCTTCAGGTCGAGGCGCTCGCGCAGACGGCCGACGAGCTGCAGGTCGTGCTCCCCGACGCTGTCGGGAGCGCGTTGCGCGACGGCCTACGCGAGGAGGCCGCACCGATCTCGCGGCGTCTCGCCGAGGTCAAGGGACTCTCGAACCAGATGATTCGCCGCCTCGAGCGGCTCGAGACCGATCTGCTTGCCGAGCGCCATGCCCGTGTCGACGACCTCGGCCTGCTTGTCGATCTGATCACGAGCCAGTGGCGAGGCCTGAACGACCGCCTCGACCGGATCGAGCAGATGCTCGAGCCGCGTGCCGAGGTCCTGCCGTTCAGGCGTCCGGCCGACGCCAGCTGACCCGCGCTAGCCGGCGGGCAAGAGCAGCTCGAAGCGAGCTCCGGCCCCCGGAGCTGTCTCAAGCTCTATCCGGCCGCCGAGCGCGATCGCTAGCTCCCGCGCGATCGTGAGCCCGAGTCCCGTGCCGCCGCTGGCGCCGCTCACGAACGGCCGGAAGAGCCTCTCGCGAAGGTCATCCCCGATGCCCGGCCCGTTGTCCTCGACGCTGACGACGATGATGGATCCGTCCCTCTCCGAAAGCCCGAGAACGATCCGCCCACCGTCGGGTGTGGCGCGGAACGCGTTCGAAAGGAGGTTGTCGACGATCTGCAGCACGCGATCGCCGTCGGAGACGATGACCGGACTCGCGGTCGCTGCGAGAGCGAAGTCGATCCGTCGTGCGCGTGCCTGTTCGCTGAAGGTCTCGTAGGCCTGGCCGACGAGCCGCTCGAGCTCGACCTCCTCGCGGAGCACGGTAAACCGGTGTGCGTCCAGCTTCGCGAGGTCGAGGATGTCGCCGACAAGCCGTTCGAGCCGTGCCGCCTCCGACGCGACGACTTCGAGCGAGCGCGACCGTGACTCGGGGTCGTCCGCAATGCCCTCGCTGATCGCTGCGACATGACCGCGAATCGCAGTCAGCGGCGTCCGGAGCTCGTGCGAGACCGACATCAGGAAGTTCCGCTCGCGCGTCTCCGACTCGGCAAGGCGTTCGGCCATCTCCGCGAAGCGTTCGGCGAGGTGGCCGATCTCACCGGCTGCACCCGCAGGAACCGCCACGGCGTAGTTCCCTGTGGCGACCTCGTCCGCTGCCCGCGACAGCGCGAGCACCGGTCGGACAAGACGCCGGGACAGATACCAGGCGAGCGCCACCGCGATCAGTAGACCGAACGCTCCTGCGATCGCCAGCCGACGCACGAGCGCCGTCACGCGCGCGCTGACGTCGGTCTTGGGCTTCGCAACCACGATCGCGCCGATCGGTCGGTTGTGGAAGACGAGAGGCGTCGCAACCGCGTAGTAGACGTGTCTCATCTTCGGGGGCACAAACTCGAAGGTGAGCGTCTGGCCCGAGACCCAGTCGATCGAAGCGAGCTTCAGCTCGGGGAGCCCCGACTCCTCGCCCGGAAAGAGCGGCGGCCCGATATGAAAGATCAGGTCACCGGTGGCGCGTTCGAGGTTCTTCGCCGCGAACGTCGGTGCCTTGCGTGAGTCCTCGACGCTCGTGGCGGCAAAGTCAGCGCTCACGGCCTCCGAGTACAGCTGCGCGATGCCGCTCGCCTCACGCCGGAGCTGGCTGACGGTCTGATCCCTGGCAAACGAGCGGAAGAGCTGAATTGCAATGAGCGTCGTCACGACGCCGGCGAGAAGGATGCCAGCGAGGAAGATCAGCGGCAGCCTGACGCGGAGGGACGAGAACACGTCTGCTCGTCTCTACTGGGCCGCAGGGAGCTTCTGAGAGCCCGGCGAGGGCGAGACCTTGTACCCAACCCCCCACACAGTCACGATCGGCGAGGCGTCATCGAGCTTCCGGCGAATCTGGCGAACGTGAACGTCGACGGTGCGGGTGTCCCCCGCGAAGGTGTACCCCCAGACCCGTTCGAGGAGTTGGTCGCGCGTGAGAACGAGCCCACGGTGATCGAGTAGCTCCCAGAGCAGGTCGAACTCCTTGGGCGCGAGCCGGATCTCGGTGTCCCGTACGCGCACTTCCCGGCGGCCAGCGTCGATCACGAGGTCGCCGTGGCGAATCTCCTCGCTGTCGCGCTCGCGTCTGTCCGGCCCCGAACGGCGCAGAATCGACTTGATCCGGGCCACGAGCTCACGCGGGTTGAACGGCTTGGTCAGGTAGTCATCGGCACCGACCTCTAGCCCGACGATCTTGTCGATGTCCTCGTCGCGCGCGGTCAGCATGAGGATCGGCACGTCGGAGTCCTGACGGATTCGCTTGCAGACCTCGATCCCGTCGATGTCCGGGAGCATCAGGTCGAGCACGACGAGGGCTGGCGGATGGGCTGCGACCGACTCGAGCGCCTCGGCTCCGGTTGCGGCCGTACGGACGCCGTAGCCCGCGTTCTTGAGGTAGAGCGCGACGAACGAGGCGATCGAACTCTCATCCTCGACGACGAGGATCGTGGAGGTCGACGTCGGCCCCACGTAGCTCAACTCCTGCCACTCGAGACGCCATAGGAAAGCGTTCCGAATGCCTTCGTGACCGGCTGGAGGCGGCTCCCGTTGACGGTCAGCAGTCCGTCGTCGGCTGTTCCTGCACCGACATACGTGAGCGTGCCGCGGCCGACAGCCGAGAGGTCGATTCCCGCGCCGGAGATCTGAATCGTGTAGCGCCCCGACGGGAGGGCGAACCTGATGTCGCTTGCCGCGGCGTACGTGAGAACGCCGCCAACGATTCGTCCACGCGATCCGCTGACCGCGGAAATGTCTGTCGGATCGTCAGGGCGGTAGTCGAGCACGACGAAAGCCCCGGAGCTCAGATGGCCGTAGACGAGGCCTCGTCCCTGAAGGATCATCTTGCCGTTGACGCTTGTGACGGCCAGCGAGCCGTCACCCGCGCTCCGGTCCGCCGGAAGGGCGGCCGCGGGTGCGACGAGGCAGATCAAGAGCAGGGAGAGACCGAGTCGCCGCATGACGCAGAAAGTATTTCCGCTGCAAGTATGCCTCCAATCACGGAAACGTAAGGACTTCGAGACAGCTCGAACCGCTGCGTTGCACCGCGTTGGAAGCGCCTCTACGCCCTCGTTTAGACTCGCCAGGGATGCCGTCTCTCGCGCCGCTTGAGTCTCCGTGCCGAATTGGTGAGCGCCGATGACGTCGCCGGCAGGCTCCGGCGGCGGCTCTCGGCGCGTCACCGTCACCATGACCGTTACGACTGCGTTCGTGGCACTTCTCGGCGCGGCGATCGCGATTGCCGTCAGCTCAAACGGTCGACACGTAGCAGTCCCAGACCTACCGGTGACGACGACCACCGTCACGAGCACGATCACAACGACGGTCGCGTCGCCGTCGACAACTCCTGCGGCCACCATCACGACTCCCCCGACCGTGCGCCCGTCGACACGGCCTCCTGCGTCGCCCGGTCGCACCTCCTGGCCAGCCGGAACGGTCGGCTGGACGGTTGTCCTCGCGTCGTATGCAGCCGATCGTGGGCTGTCGGGCCCGAACGAGGAGGCGAGCCGGGGCGTTTCGGCGGGTCTCGCCCAGGTCGGTGTGCTGAACTCGGGCTCGTACGCAAGCCTTCACCCCGGCTATTACGTCGTCTTCGCCGGCATCTACGCGACGTCCGCGGCTGCAACGCAGGGCGCCGACAGGGCCCGCGCCCGTGGCTTCTCCGGCGCGTACGTTCGCCCCGTCGCGCGCTGACCGACGTCCGCGAGACAACTCTTAGCCTCCAGGGCTGTTGTCCAAAAAGAAACCATTTGTAACACGCCGACCAACCGTGTAGAGTCGGGGCCAGAAACCCGCTGTGGATAGCGGTTTTTCCGCAATTGCAAACCGTTTCTGACAATCGACAAAGGAGCGTCAGCCCGCGATATGGACGACCGGATCCTGCAAATCCAGAGCTGTATGTATCAGTATTCACGCGCGATCTACCGGGCGATCAAGGATCTCATCGATCCGTACGTCGATCGCGAGACTCAGCTCGAGTACCGCCGTGAGGTGCTCGCTGCGTGCGAAGGGACGATGGAGCGGCTCGCTGCCGATCCGCACTACTTCGCCAAGCCCGATCGTGCGCTCTTTCTGGATATCCGCAGGTACTTCCCGATCGCCGTCCAGGCACAGGTCTCCTGGGCCGTCGGGCACGGCGTCGGCGCAGCTGTCGAGTTCATCGAGGACAAGATCGAGTCCGGTGCCTTTGACGGCGGGGTTGCCCACTGTCATGCGACCACCCGTAAGGGCAAGCCGTGCCAGCGGACACCGTTGCCAGAGCGCGACTACTGTCCGTCGCACCAGCACCTCGACCGCTCACGCGTCACAGCCTGACGATCAACGGCAGTCACTCGTGCTGCGAGCGATAGGCTCGCGCAGCGCGTGAGTCACGACACCGACAAGCTGATCCGCCAGCTCTCGCTGGTTGCCTTTCTGATGGCCGAGGTGCGCCCACTGACAGCTCGCGACATCAAGGGCAACGTCGAGGGGTACCAGCAGATGCGCGACGAGGCCTTCGCCCGACGGTTCTACTCCGACCGCGCCGAGCTCGTGAGCCTCGGCGTGCCGCTCGACTCGCAGCGGGACGAGTTCACCGGCGAGGAGCTTTACACGCTTCGCTCGGAGCGGTACTTCCTGCCCCAGCTCGAGCTCGGCGATGACGAGCTCGCGGCGCTGCAGACCTGCCTGTTCATGCTCGAAGGACGCTTTGCCTACGCTGAGCCGCTTCGACTCGCGTTGCAGAACCTCGCGCTCGGCCGCGGATCGGGTGCGTTCGACGATGCACCGACGGCGACGGCAATTCGGGTGGAGGTTCGTGATCCCGACTACACGCCAGAGCTCCAGGGGCGACTCGGGAAGCTCGAGGCTGCGATCTCGAAGCAGCGCACGGTGCGTCTGCGCTACTGGTCGATCGGGCGCGACGAGGAACGCGACCGAACGATCAACCCGTACGCGCTTCTCCCCGAGAACGGCACCTGGTACGTGATCGGCGAGGACCTCGACGACAAGGTCGTGAAGAGCTTTCGCGTGTCGCGGATTCGGTCCGAGATCCGCTTCGCCACCCGCCGGGAACGCGACTTCCGGATCCCCCCGGAGTTCGACATCGAGCAGTACCGCGGCCGGGCCGAGTGGCAGTTCGGCGATCGCGCCGGCGAGGCCCGGATCGAGCTTGCACCCGACACCGCCTGGTGGGCAGCGCGGGAGTACGCAGGGTCACGCAGCCGCGTCGAGGGTGACGTGTTCGTGACCGAGTACGCCTCCCTCCCACTTCTTGCTCGCTGGGTTCTTCGACAGGACGGCCGCGCCGTCCCGCTCGAGCCGCCGGCACTCCGACGGCTCGTGACCGAGGGGCTTCGTGCCGTGCGGAAGGGGCACGAGGCGCCACCGCCCGTCCCCGCAACGGAGATCCGTGTTCCCTGGCACGACCCGACCGGCGACCGGTTTGCAGGCCCCGTCGCTCCTGAGCGCTTCGGGGTTCTCCAGTCGCTCCTCGCCTACCTCCTCGCAGCCTGCGGGGACGAGCCCGAGGCGGTCATCCCGGCGAAGGACCTGGTCGACCGGTTCTCGATTCCGGCGGAGGCTCTCGAGGAGCATCTCTCGCTCCTCAACCTCGTGAATTTCGGCGGCGGGTGTTACGCCGTCTACGCCGAGCTCCATGACGGCGAGGTGCATGTTGACAAGGAGCTCTTCGGGGACACGTTTCGACGTGCCCCTCGGCTGACCCCCCTCGAGGCCCGCGCCATCAGGCTGGCGCTCGAGTTCGTTGGGCCGATGGTTGCCGCCGGAACCGACGACAAGCTCGCCAACGTGCGACGCAAGCTCGAGGAGACCTTCGGCCAGTTCGAGCTCTCCCAGACGCCCGAACCCCAGATCGGCGCCGAGGAAGACCTCGTCGCGACGCTCTCGCACGCAATCGACGACCACAAGCTCGTCGAACTCGAGTACCTCAAGCCCGAGTCGAACGAGGTGGAGACACGCACGGTCGAGCCGTACGGCATCGAGCGGCGGCTCCCCCACTGGTACGTCCACACGTGGGATGTAGACAAGGATGCGGCGCGAAGCTACCGGCTCGATCGCACGAAGAACGCCCGACCGCTCGACAAGGAGTTCACGCCGCGCGAAGGGTTCGACCGCGCCGAGCTGCACGAGGCCACGAAGGCGCGGATCTGGTACTCGTCGGAGGTCGCGCGCTGGGAGGTCGAGAAGGGGGCTCACGCTCTCGTCGACGGCTCCGCCGTCTCGGATCGAGCCGTCGGCAGCGAGGACTGGCTCATCGGTGAGGTGCTGTCGTTTCGCGGCGACGCGATCCTGCTGCACCCGCCGGAGCTGCGACAACGGATCGCTACTCGGGCACGCGAACTCGCGGCCGAGATCAAGCCATCCAACCGCCTGTAACGCCCTACCCTGACGTCGGGAGCGCGAGGACGAACGTTGCGCCCTCTCCAGGCTTCGAGGCGACGGTGAGCGTGCCACCGTGTGCCTCGGCGATGCCGCGTGCGATGTAGAGGCCGAGACCCGTTCCGGGCTTGAAGGACGTTCCGCGCACCCGACCGAATCGCTCGAAGATCAGCTCAGCATCCTCGGGAGCGATACCCGGACCATGATCGGCGACCTCGACCCGCACCGTCCCGTTCACGCTCGCTATGCGAACGTTGACCTGGGCGCCGTCAGCGCCGTACTTCAGCGCGTTGTCGACGAGGTTGGTGATCACCTGACGAAGGCGTGCTCCGTCAGCGCGGAGCAGGGGTACCGGATCGGGGATCGTCGCGACGACTCGTGAGCCCGCCCCGCCGAGAGCGGCCGCTGCAACGGACTCGCGAACGAGCTCGCAGACGTCGACCGGAGCGAACGTGTAGCTGAACGTGCCAGCCCCGATCCGGGCACTGTCGAGTACCTCACCGACCATCGCAGCCAGCCGGTCGGTCTCATTCGCGATCAAGGCGAGGAACGCGTCGCGCTGATCGGGATCGAGCTCGCGCCAGCTCTTCTGGAGCGTCCGGGCAGAGCCGATCACCGCAGCCAGCGGTGTCCGAACCTCATGCGAGACGAGCGAGACGAAGTCGGCGCGCATGGTCGACAGCCGACGGAGCTCCTCGACCGTCTCCCGCTCAGCCTCGTAGGCGCGGATGTTCTGCGCCGCGGCCGCGACAAAGCGGCCGAGTAGACCGACGAACTGGACATCCGACTCGTGGAAGGCATCGCTCTCGCACCGATAGACGGCGAGCATCCCGATCGTGCAGGTCCCCGTGTCGAGCGGGACAGCCACCGAGGAACGCACCCTGAGACCACTGAGCTCCCGCTCGTCGGTGTACTGCGCCGCATCGAGATTGCGCCGGTGGACCGCACGTCCCGTCGCAACCACCTGCTCAAGCAGCGTTCCCCCGATCGGATGCTCAACGACCGCCACCCCTTGGCTCTCGACCCCGAGCCCTGTCGACGCCATCACCCGAGCCTGCTCGTCCTCGGCGAGCACGATCGTGACCCGGTCGTACGGCAGCAGTGCGCGAAGCTCGAACATGAACGCACCGAATGCCTCGCCGACCTCGAGCGACGAGGCGAGCGCGCGGGCGCAGCGATTGACCGCGTTGGCCAGGTCAGCACGATGACGGAGCTCGTCTCGGAGAGCTTCGGCCTCGGTCGCTCGCGCCTCGGCGTGAGCGCCTTCTGCTGCCAACCGGCGCACGAGCCACGCGACGATCAGGGCGATGACAAGCTCGAACGCCGTCTGGAAGCCGACGAGCTTCCAGCTGTACGGCACCGCGATCTCACGCGAGCGCAGCCGCTCGAAGCCAGCGACGATGGGCGCCGAGACCGCCGCAAGGACGAGGCCGCCGACAAGCTGAAACCGCACGCACGCAGCCGCGAGGTCGATGTAGAGGAGCTGCTGGATCGGGAGCCCCCGCTCGAAGCTGTAGACGAGCACGTAGGCCGTCACGACTGCTGTGTCGAAGACCTGTGCGACGACGCTCTGGGCGATCTGATGACGGGCCGCGACCTCGAGCCTCGCAAAGGCGAACAGCACAACAGCACCGGCAGCGAAGAGTCCTGTCGTCACCCATGCCCAGAGCTCCCAACCGGCCGGGTAGTGCGCGAGCGCGACAGCCGCGAGCGCGAACGGGAGCGCAACGAGGCGGACGAGTGAGATCCAGCGTTCCAGACCTCTCAGCTGCATCTGTCCGCCAGGCGGCCGATTGCCCAGGAGGCGTGCTCGGCGAGCAACTCGTCCTCCCCGTCCGCATACGGCGCGAGCGCCGCACGCGTCGACTCGTCTGCGGCACCGACGTTCCCGAGCGCGACGAGCACGTTCCGTCGGAGCCAGCGCGGGTCGTTGCGAGGCACGTAGAGCCGGGAGAGCCCCTCGAGGAGACCTGCGTCGTCGACGGCGAGCATCTCCACGAGATCGACGTGTGCCGCTCCGACTGGCAGAGCTGACCGGCGGCCTTCGACACCGGTGTTCCACGGACACACGTCCTGACAGATGTCACACCCGTAGACCTGTGCCCCGAGCGGTGCGCGGTAGTCGACGGGAGTCGCCTCGGGTACCTGTGTCCAGTACGAGAGGCACCTGGTTGCATCGAGAACGCCGGGCTCGTCGAGGGCGTCCGTCGGGCAGGCGTCGATACACCTCGTGCAGGAGCCGCAGCCGGCACGCATCGGGTCAGTCGGTTCGATCGCGACCGTCGTGACGAGCGTGCCGAGCACGACCCACGAGCCGTGCCGCCGCGTGATCACCATCGTGTTCTTGCCGTAGAAGCCCACACCCGACCGGACCGCCGCCTCACGATCGACGTGCTGGTTGGCATCGACGAGCACACGGTACGAGCCGCCGAGTGCCCGTCCAAGCTGGTCGAGGCGCTCGCGGAGCTCTGCGTAGCCGTCGCTCCATGTGTAGCGCGGAAGCCGCCCGAAGCCGGCAGGTCGCGCTGGCTCCGGGTGCCAGTACGAGAGCGCGACGGAGATCACCGACCGCGCGTCGCCGAGTAGAAGCTCGGGATGGCACGAGACCTCGGGCTGGGCGATCGTGAACTTCAGGCGGCCGAAGAGGCCACGCGCCCGCCGATCTCGGATGTGCCGTTCAGTCTCCTCGTACGCCTCCGCTCTCGTCACACCGATCGCGTCGAAACCGAGCTGCGCTGCGAGATCCTGGAGGTCGAGCGTGATCACAGACGGAAGTGTGACGCCTCGATGAGCGTGCCGCCTCGCTAGAAGCCGAGGATGAACTTCGCGTCTTCGGACATCCTGTCGGGTGTCCACGGAGGCTCAAAGGTCAGCTCCGGCGTGACGTCCTCGACACCCGGCATCTCGCGCACCACGCGCACGATGTCCTCCTCGATCATCTGGCCGGCCGGGCAGCCCATCGATGTGAGCGTGTAACTCACCTTGATGTTCGCCCCGTCCACCTCGACGTCGCAGAGCAGTCCGAGATCGACGATGTCCATTCCCAGCTCGGGATCCTCGACCTGCTTGAGGGCCTCAATGACCTCTTCACGTGTTGGCATAGCCACAGGGTAGCCGTGACTCGTCGGCGAGGTCGGGGCCGCGGGAGCGCCGCCTTCGTGAGGAGCGGCGTCCGAGGGCGCCGATAGCCTGTTCTCCGTGCAGCCCGAAACGCCTGGTTTTGAGGCATATCGAGGTGAAGGAACCCCACGCTTCGTCAACGAGGCGGAGTTCGAGTACGCAAAAATCCTCGACTACTACGCGATTCCGTGGCTCTACGAGCCGCATACGTTCGTGCTCGCGCGCGACGACGAGGGCCGCGTCGTCGAGGCGTTCACCCCGGACTTCTACCTCCCGGAGCAGGATCTGTACCTCGAGGTCACCGTGATGAAGCAGGCGCTCGTCACTCGCAAGAACCGCAAGCTCCGCAAGCTCAAGCAGCTCTACCCGGATGTGCGGATCAAGCTCTTCTACGAACGCGACTTCGCTCGGCTCGCATCGCGGTACGGGCTTCGTAAGGCATCCTGAGCGCCGCGCACCACCACGACGGACGAATCGGCGAGGTCTACCTCGACGCGGCAGCGCTCGCGACTCGCGTGCGACAGCTCGGCGCCGAGATCGCGCGCGACTACGCGGGGCGCGATCCCGTGCTGGTCGGCTCCCTCAAGGCCTGCGTGCCGTTCGTCACTGACCTCTCGCGCGCGATCCCGATCGCCCACTCGCTCGACTTCATCGAGCTTGCCGGCTACGGCACCACCGACCTCGGCGGACACGAGCGGATCCGCTTCCTCAAGGATCTCGACATCGAGATCGCGGGCCGAGACGTGATCCTCGTTGATGAGGTCGTCGATACCGGGCTGACGCTGCACTACCTGTGTCGTGCGTTCGCGCTGCGCTTGCCTGAGTCGCTCAACGCTGCCGTGCTCTTCGAGCGCCCATATCGACGTCTCGTCGACGACCTCCCGATCCGCTATCTCGGCTTCACGGTGCCCGACGAGTTCTTTGCCGGCTACGGGTTCGACCTCGACGAACGGTTCCGCAACCTTCCCGACCTGCACCTCGTCGTCTAGATCTCGGCCATGCGGCATTTTTAGGCACGGCTAAACTCGCGGGGTATGACCACCCGATACGGCGTCCCGGATCCGCTACCCCCCGGGCTCCGAACCGTCGACGAGGCGCTTCACCGCACTCGATTCCGGATCCTTCCGTTCCTCGGTCCGGCGTTCATCGCGTGCATCGCGTACATCGACCCCGGGAACTTCGCGACGAACATCGCCGGCGGCTCGACGTTTGGATACACGCTCGTCTGGGTGATCGTCGTCTCGAACCTGATGGCGATGCTGATCCAGACGCTGTCGGCGAAGCTCGGAATCGCAACCGGCAAGAACCTGCCGGAGGTCTGCCGCGAGGAGTTCGCACCGCGGACGGCGTTCCTCCTCTGGCTGCAGGCGGAGGCCATCGCCATGGCAACCGACCTGGCCGAGTTCCTCGGTGCAGCGATCGGGTTTCACCTCCTCTTCGGCTTCGCCCTGCTCCCCTCGACGGCACTCACCGCCGTGGCCGCCTTTGCGATCCTCGGCCTCCAGCGGTTCGGCTTCCGCCCGTTTGAGGCGGTGATCGCCGCGCTCGTCGGCGTGATCGGCCTCTGCTACCTCGCGGAGCTCTTCTACTCAAAACCCGACCTCGGCGCGGCCGCACAGCATGCGGTCATTCCGTCGTTCCAGGGCTCCGAGTCGGTGCTGCTCGCAGTCGGAATCCTGGGCGCCACCGTGATGCCGCACGTGATCTACCTCCACTCGGCGCTCACGCAGGACCGCATCGTCGCCGAGACCGAGAAGGACGCCCAGACGCTCCTGCGCTACACGCGCATCGACGTGGTGATCGCGATGTCGCTCGCGGGGGTGATCAATCTGGCGATGCTCGTGATGGCGGCGAGCACGTTCTGGAAGAGCGGCCTATCGAACGTCAACTCGCTCGAGGGCGCCCACCGTACGCTCGAGCCGATCCTCGGGAGCACGGCGGGTGTGCTGTTCGCGATCGCGCTCCTCGGCTCCGGACTTTCGTCGTCGGCCGTCGGGACGCTCTCGGGCCAGGTTGTGATGCAGGGCTTCATCCGCCGCCAGATCCCCGTCGGGGTGCGACGGCTCGTCACGATGATCCCCGCGTTCGTCGTCGCGTCGATCGGCGTCGATCCATCACGGACGCTCGTGTTGTCACAGGTCGTGCTCTCGTTCGGCATCCCGTTCGCGCTGATCCCGCTCGTCCGTTTCACCGCGCGGAAGGACCTGATGGGGGCACTCGTCAACCGCCGGTCAACCACCGCGGCGGCAGTCGCGGTCGCAGGCGTGATCGTCGCGCTGAACGTGTTCCTCGTCGTTCAGACGTTCGGCGGCTGAGAGGTGCGCTACAGGTAGCCGAGGGGATCGACGGGGTTTCCGTCAATCCGCACCTCGAAGTGCAGATGCGGGCCCGTGCAGTGACCCGTGCAGCCGACGTAGCCGATCACCTGCCCCTGAGTGACCTGCTGACCGCAGGCGACGGCGATCGAGTTCTGATGCCCATAGGCAGTCGCGAGGTTCCCCCCGTTGTCGATGACGACGAGGTTGCCGTAGCCCTCTTCCCAGCCGCAGTAGATGACGGTGCCGGCGGCCGCCGCCTCAATCGGCGTGCCGGTATTTGCGCCAACGTCGATCCCCTCGTGCATCCGACCCCACCGCCAGCCATACGGGCTTGTGACAGGTCCGCTGACCGGCCAGATCAGGCCGGCACTCGACGGCGTCGCCGTGGGGCCTGCGGCGTGCGTTGCCTGGGCGGCACGGATCTGCGCTGCGAGCTGATTGCTGACAGCGTTGAGCGCGTCGATCTCCTCGGCCTCTGAGCGCTCTGCGGATGTCAGCTGGTCGAGAGCGACAAGCTTCTGATGTTGCGTGGCAGCGAGCGAGTTCCTCGCTCCGAGCAGCGTGTTCCGTGCAGCGTTCTCCTGGGCTGCGCGAGCGGCGATCGTGCGCTGCTCGCCGCGAACTGTCGCGCGCAGCGTGATTGTTCGAGTGCGCGCCTTTCGCATCGACACCTTGGCAGTTGCGACCTGCGTCGCGATCGAGCGATCCTCACGGCCGATAAGCGCGACGTAGTCAGCTTGCGCGATCACGTCGTCGATCGAGCGAGCACCGAAGATGAAGTCGAGCGTCGACGGTTCACCCAGCTCGTAGATCGTGATGAGCCGCTTGTTCAAGCGTCGGATGGAGAAGGCGTACTCCTTCCGGAGCCCGACGAGCCGCCGGGTCTGCATCGCGTAGAGCGCAGCCAGGCTGTGGAGGCGCTGCCGATGCAGGTCGAGGTCGCGTTGGAGCGTCGACAGCCGAAGCGAGACGTCGCCGACCTTGGCCTCGAGCGACCGGATCTGGCCTGTTGTGTCCGCGATCTGGCTCCGGAGCGTCGACTCGCTCTCGCGCTGGGAGGCAAGTCGCAGGTGGAGCTGCTGGATCTTCTGGTCGACCTGCTGCTTGTGCGTGTGGACGTCGTCTCCGAACGCCGGCGTTGCGATGACGCCGAGAACCACGAACGCGAGCATGAGTCTTGTCGTCATCACGACTCAGATTCGGCGGGGACGGCCGCTACTCCTCTGTCGGAGACTGCATGGCTGCATCGAGCGCCTGAATTGCCTCGGCAGCCTGACGGCGCAGCGGCCCAACGAGACCTCGATAGTCCTCGTCGGTGACCTTGCCTGTGCGGTGATCGAACTCGAGATCCTTGAGCGCCCCGAGGACGTAGTCACGCTGCTCGATCAAGGCGAGGCGACGTGCAACAGCTGCGGTCGGACCGTCGATCGCAGCGTCGTTCCCTGCGGCGCCTAGGAACGGCACGGCGACGGCCACGACGGCCATAACCGCGACCACTCCGGCGATGATCAGACTCGTCACGTGCGCGCGAGGGAGAGTCGGGCCACGAGACGCCGCTGCTCACGGCCGTCTGGCCACATCGCGATGAACGAGCCGAGCAGGAAGACGAACCCCGCCAGCCAGATCAGGTTGACGAGCGGCTTGACGAAGATCTGGAACAGCACCTTGTTGCCCTGGGTTGAGTCGAAGATGACATAGAAGTCCTCGGCGCGCAGCCAGTTTGTGTGAATTCCGACCTCGCGCGACGGGCCGAGCTGCGTCGAGAGGTTCTGGCCGGTGAGCATCGTCCCGTGGGCGCGCCCGGAGAGCTCGAGGACTGCCTTGCGAACCAGCGTCGAGTCGGTCTGCGAGATCTCCTGTGTCTGCTGCAGCCGCACGTACTTCATCGTGTACCCGTTGACTGTGACCGACTGCCCCGGCGCAAGGGCTATGTCCCTCGTCGTCTGGTAGACGCTCGACCCGGCGATCCCGACTGCGAGCAGGACGATCGAGGCGTGGACGATGTACCCGCCGTAGCGGCGACGGTTGCGCGACACCAGCTCGAAGAGCGAGCCGGTCGCCCTGGTCCCTCGCACGAGCTCAACGGCGATCGTGGCCAGCACGAAGGATGAGAAGGTGTAGGCGACGAGCCCCGGGGTCGACGAACCGGCTCCCGCGAACACGAGCAGCACGCCCGAGACGACGGCCGTGATGATCGGCCAACGGAGGGTCTTGACGAGAGCACGCGTCGAGGTACGGCGCCAGGCGATCAGCGGACCGATGCCCATCAGCAGCAGCAGCGGGAGCCCGAAGATACGGAGGAAGAAGTCGTAGTACGGCCGGCCGATCGTGCTCTGATGGCCCTGGAAGATCTGGGTCAGGATCGGGAAGATCTCACCCCAGAAGATCGTGAGACAGAACGCGACGAGGAACAGGTTGTTGTAGAGGAAGGCCGCCTCACGCGACAGCGGCGATTCGAGCTTCGTCCGTGCCTTCAGGAGCGGGATGCGCCAGATGATCAAGGCAGTCGAGAAGAGCGTCGTCAGCACGACGAACCCAAGGAACCAGCCACCGATCGAGCTCTTCGCGAAGGAGTGAATCGAGTTGACGACCCCGGAACGGGTCAGGAACGTCCCGAACACCGAGAGGCCGAAGGAGAGCGCGACGAGGACCATGTTCCACACGCGGAGCATCCCCTTGCGTTCCTGGATCATCACTGAGTGGAGGAACGCGGTTGCGGCAAGCCACGGCATCAGTGCGGCGTTCTCGACGGGATCCCAGGCGAAGTAGCCGCCCCAGCCAACCTCCTCGTAGGCCCAGTGCGAGCCGAGAATCTGTCCAAAACCGAGACACATCCACGCAACGAGCGTCCAGCGGCGCGTCGCGATGATCCAACGCTCGTCGGTGTGCCCGGAGAGGAGCGCGCCAGCAGCGAAGGCAAACGGGATCGAGAGCCCGACGTAGCCGAGGTAGAGCATCGGGGGGTGCGCGACCATGTACGGGTTCTGCAGGCTCGGGACGAGACCCGCGCCGTCGACGACCCGCTGCTGCGTCCCGAACGGGCTCGAGACTGCGACGAGCATGAACGAGAAGAACGTGGCGATCGCGCCGATCACCGGCACCACCCACACGACGAGATCCTGGAGGAGCTTGCGGTTCAGCGACACAGCAATGGCCGCGTACCCCGTCAGCACGAGGAGCCAGAGGAGGAGCGAGCCCTCCTGTCCGCCCCAGAAGGCGGTGAGCGAGTACATCCAGTTCAGGTCACGGCTCGTGTGAGCCGCCGCGTACGTGAACGTGAAGTCATGCCTGACGAGCGCGGCGCCAAGGACAACGCTCGCAACGACCGTGCTGCCGAAGCAGACGATCAGCGCGCGCCGGGCCGAATCGGCGAGGCGCCGCTGTCCCGTCGCTGCCGCGACGCCACCCGCAACGAGCGCGTAGACCGACAGCCCAAAGCTCACGACGAGTGCTGCGCGACCGAGATCAGCCATCAGCTCAGGCTTTTGTTGACGCCGCGTACTTGCTCGGGCACTTCGTCGTCAGCTGGGTGGCGACGAATGCCTTGCCCTCGAGACGCCCCGTGAGGTTGACGTCCCGGCCGCTCTTGAAGAGATCGGGCACCTGACCGTGGTAGATGATCGGAATGATCGGGCTGCTCTTCGTCGGATCGTTGATGTCGCGCAGCGAGAAGTGCAGGCCGCTCGTGTTGGCGTCGCCCGTCACCCTCCCGGTCACCTTGCCGGTCAGCGAGATCGTGCCGCCGTGGCCATCGAGGTTGCTCGGCTGGAGAGCCGGCGTCGACCCGTGCAACGAGGTGTAGACGAGGAAGATCGCGAGCACGGAGGCGATTGCGAGTGCAATCACCAGCCTCGCGGGATTCCTGCTGGAACGCGCCACGGAATCAGTCTAGCCGAGGGCGGCGAGGTGGATTGTTAGGAGAGTGCGAGTGCCGAGCTCAGGCATCGACACGGGCGGTGAGACGCCGTTCGGGCACGCGGTAGCCGTGGTCGGCGCAGAGCGCGCCCGGCAACTCCTCGGTCAGCGCGTCGCAGTAGCCCTTCCCGTACGCGGCCCGCATGAAGGCGGCGACAACCTCGATCGACCACTCGTCAATCCCCGCGGCCTCGCGCCAGAGGTCGGCGATCCGCAGGTCGATGTCGAGCTCCAGAAGGTCGATGCGCGAGGGACGATCGGACACTCAAACGAGCGTAGAGCCATCGTCGGACGGACCATCCCTCGCACCTCGGGCGCCTTTCCGTAGCATCCAGACATGCTCGATCCGGCAGCGTTCAAGGCCTACGACGTTCGCGCGATCTACCCGTCGGAGCTCGACGAGGACGGCGCATACGCGATCGGCCGCGCGTACGTGGAGCAGTTCGAGCCGCGCCGGATCACGGTCGGACGCGACGTGCGTCTCTCCTCACCCACGATGGCCAAGGCGGCAATCGAGGGTGCGGCAGATGGAGGCGCCGACGTGATCGACCTCGGCATGGTCGGCACCGAGATGATCTATTACGCGACCCAGGCTCTCGGCCTCGACGGCGGGATCATGGTGACGGCATCCCACAACCCCAAGCAGTACACCGGGATGAAGATCGTCCGCCGTGGCGCTCTGCCGGTCGGGAGCGAGTCGGGCCTCTACGAGATCCGCGACCGCGCCGCAGCCGGCGTATGGCGTGATGCGGTTCGTGGAACGATCACCGAGGAGGACGTCTGGGACGGCTTCCTCGACCGGGTGCTCTCGTTCGTCGACGCCCCGGCGATCCGCCCGCTGCGCGTCGTCATCGATGCGGCAAACGGCATGGCCGGCGAGATGCTTCCGCATGTCCTCGCCCGGCTGCCACAGATCGAGGTTGTGCGTTGCCACTTCGACCCCGATGGAGCCTTCCCGAATCACGAGCCGAACCCGCTCCTGCCCGAGAACCGCGAGTTCATCATCAGGGCGACACGCGAGGCGGGCGCCGACTTCGGTGTCGCCTACGACGGCGACGCCGACCGCTGCTTCTTCGTCGACGACACCGGCGACTTCGTTCCGGGCGACTTCACCACCGCGCTCTTTGCCGAGCAGATGCTCGAGAAGGAGCCGGGCGGCAAGGTGATCTACGACGTGCGCGCCTCGTGGGCTGTCCCCGAGGCGATCGAGGCTGCCGGAGGCGTTCCGCTCGTGAACCGGGTCGGACACTCGTTCATCAAGCAGCGCATGCGCGACGAAGGCGCCGTGTTCGCCGGCGAGGTGTCGGCGCACTACTACTTCCGCGACTTCTCCCAGGCCGACTCCGGGGTCATCCCGTTCCTCCTGATGCTCGAGCTCGTCTCGAAGCGCGGGCGGCTCGGCGACGTCCTCGACTCGCTTCGCTCCCGCTACTTCCTCACCGGTGAGATCAACACGCCGGTCGCGGACGTCGCCCTCAAGCTGCAGGAGATCAAGGAACGGTTCGGGCCTGAAGGCAGGATCTCCCACCTCGACGGCCTGTCGATCGAAGCCGACGACTGGCACATGAACGTGCGCCCGTCCAATACGGAGCCGTTTCTCCGGCTCAACCTCGAGGCCCGTTCGCAGGCGCTGATGGAGCGCAAGCGTGACGAGGTTCTCGACCTCATTCGCGCCTGATCGGCCCGGCGGCCCGTGCGCTGGGCACGGCTAGGATCGACGAATGATCGAGCTCGGGCACATCACCGATCGTAAGCGGCCGTTCCGGTACGCGGCGTGCACGAGGGTCGCGTTCTCGGACACCGACGCGCAGGGTGTCGTCTACTACGGCCGGTATCCACCCTACTTCGACCTCGCCCGGACAGAGTACCACCGCCACCTGGGCCGTGACAGCGAGCGTGCCGAGATGGCCGTTCGGGCAGCTGCGATCGAGTACTTCGCGCCCGCACGGTTCGACGATCTGCTCGAGGTGTTCATCCGCATCGAGCGGATCGGGACGACCAGCGTCACCTATGACCACGCCGCCTACCGCCTCGACGACGACGGTACGGATCTGCTCATGGTCACAGCGAAGCTGACGCTCGTGTTCATCGATCTGAACGAGCGCCGCGCGATTCCCGTTAGCTCCGACTTCCGCGCACAGGTCAACGAGTTCGAAGAGCTGCCAGCGTGACCGCGGCGACTCTTACCGAGATCGACCGGATCCTCGCCGCGACCGAGGAGGCCGACGACGCGCTCCGCGATGTCGTCTCGACGCTCGTTGCGCGTGCCGGCTGTCTCTGGGCGGGAATCCTGTTCTCCGAGGCTGGCGATCTCATGCTGGGCCCCGAGGCGGGCGCCTCGGCACCCGAGGTTCGGACACACGTGCCGGTTGTCTTTCAGGGGAGCCCGGTCGCCGAGCTCGTCGTGGACGGTTGCGACGACACGACGTTCCTCACCGCCGTCGCAGACCGGCTCTCGGCGCACTGCCTCGTGGGATGGGACACGGGTGGCATCCCGTGGGACCCGGACGCCTGACGCCGGCTAGGACGGCGTGACGCGGTAGGCGTCGAAGACCGCCTCGACGCCGCGTAGCGAGGCCAGCAGCGACCGCAGTGACGCGACGTCACCGACCTCGACCGTGTACCAGTTCTTTGCAAGCTGATCTTCGACGGCGCCGCCGTAGGAGACGATGTTCGCACCGTGCTCCGAGAACGTCCGGGCAACGTCCTCGAGCAGCCGCGGCCGATCCCACGACGAGACTGCGATCTGGACACGGAACGACTTCGAGCCGTCTCCGCCCCACTCGACCGGCGTGAACCGCTCCTCGTTCCGACGGAGGGCACGCACGTTCGGACAGTCGTCGCGGTGGATCGTGATGCCCTTGCCGAGCGAGACGTACCCGACGATGTGGTCTCCCGGGACAGGGGTGCAGCACTTGGCAAGGCGCACGAGGACGTCTCCGACTCCCTGGACGATCACGCCGACGTCGGAGCCCACCACCGTGTCACGCGCCTTCGGCGCCTTCGTGATGACCGGGGCCTCCTCGGCGACCTGGTCGGTCTTCAGTCGCTGGATGACCTTGTTGACGATCGAGTGCGCCGAGAGCTTGCCGGAGCCGAGCGCGAGGTAGAAATCCTCGGCCTTGCGGAACCCGGAGTCGCGAATCACCTCGGCCAGCACCGCCGATCCGCGGAGCTTCGCGTACGGCAGGTTCTGCTGCTTCAGTGCATGTTCGAGCGCCTCACGGCCCTTGTGCTCGTCGTCTTCCTTTGTCTCGCGGCTGAACCACTGCTTGATCTTCGAGCGAGCGCGTGAGCTCTGCGCGAGGGACATCCAGTCCTTCGACGGGCCACGGCCCTGCTTCGAGGTGAGGATCTCGACACGGTCGCCGTTCTTGAGCTTGTAGTGGAGCGGCACGATCCGCCCGTTCACCTTCGCCCCGACCGTGCGGTGGCCAACGTCGGTATGGACGGCGTAGGCGAAGTCGATCGGCGAGGCGCCGGCCGGGAGCGTCTTGACCTGTCCCTTGGGCGTGAAGACGTGCACCTCGTCCTCGAACAGGTCGGTGCGCAGCGTCTTCATGAACTCGAGCGGGTCCGACTCGTCGGCGCCCGAGTCCATCAGCTGCTTGACCCAGGTCGTCCACTCGTCGTCCTTCTTCTTCTTCGTTCCCTTGTAGAGCCAGTGCGCGGCGATGCCGTACTCGGCTGTCGCGTGCATCTCGCGTGTGCGCACCTGGATCTCCAGGGGGCGCCCCTGCGGCCCGATGACCGTCGTGTGGAGCGCGCGGTAGCCGTTGAACTTCGGCACGGCGATGTAGTCCTTGAAACGCCCAGGCATCGGGCGCCAGAGCGAGTGGATCAGGCCCAGAGCGCCGTAACAGTCGCGCATGCCCTCGTCGGCGTCCCGTTCGACGATCACGCGCATCGCGGTCAGGTCGTAGATCTCGTTGAACTCCCGGCCCTTCTTCGCCATCTTGTCGTAGATCGAGTAGAAGTGCTTCGCGCGGCCGGAGATCTCCGCCGGGATGTCCGCCTTGTCGAGCTCCTCGTGGAGCACGAGCGACGCCTCACGGACGTGCTCCTCGCGATCGGCACGCCGCTCGGAGACCATCTGCTTGATCTCCTCGTACTTGCGCGGATGGAGCGTTCCGAACGCCAGATCTTCAAGCTCCCACTTGACCGCGTGGATGCCGAGCCGATGTGCGAGCGGCGCGTAGACCTCGAGCGTCTCGCGGGCCTTGCGCACCTGGGTCTGTTTGCCCATGTACTCGATCGTGCGCAGGTTGTGCAGGCGGTCGGCCAGCTTGATCAGGATCACGCGGACGTCCTCGGCCATCGCGACGATGAGCTTGCGGTAGTTCTCGGCCTCCGCGTGCTCGCGGCTCTGGAACTCGACGCGAGTGAGCTTCGTCACGCCCTCGACGAGCTTTGCGATCTCGGGCCCGAACTCGTGAGCGATGTCCTTGATCGCGACACCCGTGTCCTCGACCGTGTCGTGCAGGAGCGCCGCCGCGAGCGTCGCTTCGTCGAGCTTGAGTCCGGCAAGGATCTTTGCCGCACCCCAGGGGTGGTAGATGAACTCCTGGCCGGATCGACGGAGCTGGCCGTCGTGCGCGTTCGCGGCGAAACGGAACGCGCGGGTTAGGAGCTCGCGGTCGGCGTCAGGCTTGTAGGCCTCGACCTCGGTGAGCAGGTCGTCGACGAGATCCTGATGTCGTTCGAGTACCGCCATCGGTTCAGTCTACCGCGGCCGGTTTCGAGATCGGTGCTCCGCGCTCCCGCTCAGGCAGCGGCGAGTCGGTCCGGCGAGGCCTCTGCGAGCCGGCGGAAAGACTCCGACTCGAGCAGGCTGCGTCGCCCGCCGTCGCCGATGTCGAGCTCGGCGAAGATCGCCTGCGCCTCCGGGGCACGCATCGACTCATCGAGACGCCATTGCGCCGCAAGCCACGTCCGGAGCTCCTCGTACCTCACGGCTGTCTCGAAGGTCTTCCGCACGACGAGCTGCGGCGAGACCGTGCCATTCCAGCGGTTCTCCTGCAGGCGAAACGCGACGTCGTAGAGGCCAACGCGGCGGAGCTGATCGAGCTGGCCGCCGAGTCCGAACCCGATCGCCGAGCCCGCGTCTCTGCCCCGCTGGCTGACGCGAAAGCGGAGGTGCTTTCCCTCGCCGACGGTGGACAGCGCATTCAACTCGCAGCCCTCGATCAGGAGCGTCACGCCGGGATTCCCGAGACCGAACGGCGCGAGCCGACCGAGCTCCTCGCACAGGGCGAGGCCAAGCTCTGGCCCCGCAACGAGCGCGTCCACGGTCAGCGGAGGTCGAAGATCCTCGTCGTGCAGCACGCTGTCGGCGTGGCTCCCGAATGCCTCGGCGAACGCGGCAACGTTCTCGGGTCGGATCGTCAGGCCGGCGGCGGCGCGATGGCCCCCGAACCGTTCGAGATGCACCGCGCAGGCCTCGAGAGCTCCGTGGAGATCGAACGTCCCGGCCGATCGACCTGACCCCTTCCAGAACCCGTCAGTCCCGGCGATCAGGACGACCGGACGCCCGTAGGTCTCAACGAGGCGTGAGGCGACGATCCCGATCACCCCCTCGTGCCAGTCGGCGCCGGCGACGACGTACCCGCGTTGTCGACGCCGGGCGTCTGGCCAGGAGTCGATCTCGTCGATCGCGGCCCGGAGGATCCGTTCCTCGATGGCCTGCCGCTCCCGGTTCAGCCGTTCGAGCTCCTCGGCCAGGGAGTGCGCCTCGTCGTCGTCCTCGCTCAGAAGCAAGGCGAGGGCGGCCTCGGGCCGACCGAGGCGCCCCGACGCGTTGATGCGAGGCGCGAGGCGGTAGCCGATCGCGCTCTCGTCACACGCCGCACGATCGACACCGGCAATGCGCATGAGCAGTCGAAGGCCCGGCTTCTGAGTCTGAGCGAGGCGCCGGAGTCCGAGCAGCGCAAGCGAGCGGCTCTCATCGAGAAGCGGCACGACATCGGCGACCGTCGCAAGCGCGACGATGTCGAGGTGGCGCGCGAGCAGGGCGTGGTCGGAGCCAAGCAGTGCTTCGGCGAGTTTCCAGACGACCGCCGTGCCGCAGAGACCCGCGAACGGGTAGTCGCCCTTGAGCGGAGCAACGACGGGGCAGTCGGGAAACGCGTCGCCAGGGCGGTGGTGATCCGTGATCACGACCTCAAGCCCGAGCGCCTTCGCATGCTGAACCTCGGCGACCGCGGTGATGCCACAGTCGACGGTGATGATGAGCTCCACACCGTCCGCCGCGAGCTTCGTCACGGTCTCACCGTTCAGCCCGTAGCCCTCTTCAAAGCGCGAGGGCAGGTGCCAGATGGGGTCCGCGCCAAGCTCGCGGAGCAGGAAGATAGCCAGCGCTGTCGCGCAGATCCCATCCGCGTCGTAGTCGCCATGGACGCAGATCCGCGCGCCTCGCTCGACCGCCGCACGGATCGTCGTAACCGCTGCTGCCATGTCCCCGAGCGCGAAAGGATCGTGGCCCGGCATGGCGCCTTCCAGGAACGTTCGGGCCGCCTCGGGTTGGTCGTAGCCACGACGAACGAGGACGGTCGCCGTCGTCCGGCTGATCCCGAGTGAGTCCATCAGGACACGCACGTGACCGGGCTCGCACGCACCGATCGTCCATCGCGTCGTCTCCATCGAAAGGGGCAGGTTACGGAGCGTATCGGACGTCGCGAACCTCCAAAAAGCCCCTGCGTCTGCTTGAATCGCTGCCCTTGTTGCGCGCCACCTCAGCCGCGTTCCTCGCCGCAGGCCTCGCCTGCACGTCGGCGCCCGCGACCGATCGCACGACAACGATCGCTCCCGGCGTCCGGGTGCACGGTGTCGCGCTTGGTGGTCTGACTGTCCAGCCGGCGCTCGCAAAGCTGACGCGCTCCGTGACCCGACCGATCCGGATCGTCTACCGCGGCCACACGCTCGTCGTCCCGGCTGCACAGCTCGGCGCGCGTGGCGCCGTCGAGACGGCTCTGCGACGAGCGCTCCATGCGGGCCCCGGGACCAGGATCGTCCTGCCGATCTCCTACTCCCACGAAGCGGTCGCCACGTACGTCAAGGGGCTCGACCGCCGATTCGGTCGTCCGGCGACGCCGGCCCGGCTGATCGGCGCCACCCGGCGCGGGCCGCTGATCTCGGCTGGTGCGATCGGCCTCGCGGTCGAACGCGAGACGATGGTCGCCGCCATCGAGCAGGAGCTCGCCACGACCTCGCGCGGCCCCCTCGTCCTGATGATGAGCGCGGTGCGATCACCCCTCACCCGCGCTGACTTCGGCCCGCTGATCATCGTCGAGCGTCGGCGCAACCGGCTTCGGCTCTATCAAGGCACCCGCCTGGTGCGGGCGTTCGCCGTCTCGACCGGGAGGACGATCTATCCCACGCCGCACGGCCGCTTCTCGATCTCCGACAAGCAGCGCAACCCGTGGTGGCATCCACCGACGTCGGCCTGGGCGAAGGGTCTGCGCCCGGTTCCTCCCGGCCCCGGAAATCCGCTCGGCACGCGGTGGATGGGCCTTGATGCACCGGGCGTCGGCATCCACGGCACGCCCGAGGACGCCTCGATCGGGTACTCGGAGTCTCACGGCTGTATCCGGATGCACATCCCGGATGCCGAGTGGCTGTTCCGCCGTGTCCCGGTCGGAACGCCCGTCGTGATCCTCTAGACCTAGCCCTCCTTCGGGAGCTGGATCCCGAAGTACGTCAGCACGACGACGAGAACGATCATCGCGATGAAGCCCGCGACCGCAACCCGCTTGTAACGGAAGTCGCGGAACGAGTCGGCGAACGCACGGACGAGCAGGATCAGCACGGCCCCGACGATCCCGGCACCAATGACGAACACGGGAGCCAGGACGAGGAGGCGCTGCCAGTGCGGAGCGGATCCGACCATCCCGCAACCGTAGCTCGCACCACCCCTGGCTATGCTGACCTTCGGTCATGACCGACACGAACTACACCTCGGGCGAGGACTACGTCGTGGAGTTCCTCGGCTACCGGTTCACGTTCAACACGGTCGATTTCGAGCAGCGTGTGGTCGCTGCCGCATCGAAGCTCGGCCTCGTCGAAGCGAATGAGCTCGACGAGGATGAGACCGCCGATCTCGTAGCGCTTGCTGCTGCCGGGCTCGTCGAGGACCCGACCTCAAGGCTTGGCCGGTACCTCGTTCGCAACTGGGAGAGGGTCGCGCTCGTCGGCACCGAGTCCCTCGTCTACTGGCTGCGCAAGCTCATCTTCCGTGGCGCGTGGCTCGACCACCAGGTGAAGCGCGGCGCCCTCGAGGTGGTCTGGGAGGACAACGAGGCCGAGTTCGCCTACCAACACCCGGGCGGTGGGCGGCCTCTGCTCGACCTGGCCCCGGTGCCGTCATGGCACGAGCTCCAGTTCCCGCGCTAGCTGCGCTCGCAGGCGTCGGCTACCTCGCCGCCCTCCTCGCTCTCGATCGCGGTGCAACGCGCCCAGAGCAGCTCGGGCTCGGTGTCGCCACCTGGATCGTCCTTGCCGCTGTCCTGCTGCGCTCGAACGTCGAGCGCCGTGCCCAGGTGATCGGAGTGGTCTGCTTCGCAACGCTCGGCGAGTTCACCGGGTCGCTCCTCTGGGGCGTCTACCGCTACCGGCTTCACAACATCCCAGCCTTTGTGCCTCCCGCCCACGGGCTGGTGTTTCTGACGGGGCTTGCGCTCTCAACCTCGCTCCGACGCCATGCGCGCACCCTGATCGTCGTTGCCACGGCGACGGCAGCCAGCTGGGGGCTCCTCGGACTTACTGTCCTCCCCCAGCGCGACATCGCCGGGGCTTTCGGCGTACCGCTGCTCCTCATCTTCCTGTGGCGCTCCCGTAGCGGCGCCCTCTACGCGGGTGTCTTCCTGGTGGTCGCGGCGCTCGAGCTGTACGGGACGGCTCTCGGCACCTGGCGCTGGGCCCAGCACGTCCCGGTGCTAGGGATTCCGGACGGCAATCCGCCCTCAGGCGTCGCCTCTGGATACGTCTGGTTCGACGTGATGGCCCTCCTCGTCGCGCCGTTCCTCGTGCCGCTGCTCAGCGTTCGAGGTCGGCGAAAGGGCGCTGGAGGCGGACAGCCTCCTGCCCCGTCCATGCCAGGGTGACGGCCAGTCCAGACACCGCCGAGGCGACCTCGGTGACACGCGCGCCGAGCGACCGACAGAGCAGGGTGAAGCCTCGCGGTGCCGTGGCGCCGTCCTGGACGCAGTGCGGAAACTCGTGCGACTCGGCCGCGCTCCGAGCAATCTCGGCGAGCGCATCCTCGACGAGCCCGGCCCCAGTCTGAACCCGGTCGTTACTCACGGGCAGTATGGCGCATCCTTGCGCCGGCGGCCATCCCTCAAAAGAGGTTCGACGGCGTCTCGGGCGAGCCGACGTGGGCGCGGCCGAGCGCTGTGACGACCCGTCCTCGCGGTGTCCGTTGGAGAAAGCCAAGCTGCAGCAGATAGGGCTCGTAGACGTCCTCGATCGTCTCGGCCTCTTCGCCGAGAGCTATCGCGAGCGTCGACACGCCGACCGGGCCACCGCCGAACTTCTCGACCAGCGCCCGCAGGAGATCGCGGTCGAACCGCTCGAGTCCCATCTCGTCGACCTCGAGGAGCAGCAGCGCCTCCTCGGCGATCTCCTCGGTGATGCGACCTGCGTGGCGCACCTCCGCAACGTCCCTGACCCGGCGAAGAATGCGGTTCGCGATCCGCGGCGTCCCCCGCGCGCGACGTGCGATCTCGTCGGCGGCTGTGGGTTCGATCTCGACGGCGAGGATGCGGGCGCTCCGCCGCACGATCATTCCAAGGTCGGCGGTCGAGTAGTGGTCGAGCCGAAACGTCAGCCCGAACCGGTCTCGCAGCGGAGTCGTGAGGAGCCCGGTTCGTGTCGTCGCACCAATCAGGGTGAACGGGGGCAGGTCGAGGGTGAGCGTGCGCGCCGCGGGCCCCTGCCCGACGATGATGTCGAGCCGGAAGTCCTCGAGTGCCGGGTAGAGGATCTCCTCGATCGTGCGGTTCAGCCGGTGGATCTCGTCGACGAAGAGGACGTCCCGCGGCTCGAGGGCAGTGAGGATGGCGGCGATGTCTCCCTTGCGCTCGAGCGCCGGACCTGCGACCTGCCTGATCCCAACATCGAGCTCACGCCGGATGATCTGGGCAAGCGAGGTCTTACCGAGCCCCGGAGGGCCAGCAAGCAGGACATGGTCGAGCGCCTCGCCACGGCCCTTCGCGGCGTCGAGTGCGACCGCAAGCTGCTCCTTGACGTTGGCCTGGCCAACGAAGTCCGCCAGGCTCTGTGGCCGGAGCGACCGTTCGAGGTCGTCCTCGGTTGCGTCCTGCAGGTCGGGAGTGACGATCCGGTCGGTCATGTCGTCGCCCGCAACGCCGCGCGCACCTGCTCCTCGACCGGCAAGGAGTCGTCAATGTTGGCGAGAGCACGGTCGGCATCGGCGATTGGCCAGCCGAGCTCGACGAGAGCATCACGTGCCAGGAGCGACCCTGTCTCCTGACCGGCGGGACCGTCAACGACTGTCCCGAGCTTCTCTTTCAACTCCATGACGACGCGCTGGGCGATCTTCCGACCGATCCCGGGGATCGCCTCGAAGCGGGCGGTGTCCTCCCGAACGATGGCACGCCGAAGCTCCGCCACCGGCGAGCCCGACACGATCGCAAGTGCGACCTTGGGGCCGATTCCCGAGATCCCGAGCAGCAGCTCGAAGAGCTCCCGCTCATCGCCTGATGAGAATCCGTAGAGCTGGAGCGCGTCCTCGCGGACGTGCAGGTAGATCTCAACCGTGAGCTCGTCTCCGACGGCGCCGAGAACGCGGGGCGTCGCCGCGACGAGGTAGCCGACCCCACCGACGTCGAGCACGATCCCTGCGCTCGTGCGGGCTGCGACCGTGCCGCGGAGCCGGGAGATCACGAGACCGCCCTGAGAAGCGGCGGGGCGAGCGCGTGACAGATCGCAACCGCGAGCGCATCGGAGGCATGGTGCGGCGTCGGAACCGCGTCGAGGCCGAGAATGGCCTTGACCATCCGCCCGACCTGCTCCTTGTCGGCGCGGCCGTAGCCGCAGACCGCCTGCTTCACGCTGGCCGGCGCGTACTCGACACAGTCAAGCCCGGCGGACGCTGCCGCGACGAGCACGGCTCCCCGAGCCTGACCGACGGCGAGCGCGATGCGGGCGTCGGCGCCGACGTATGACTCTTCCAGCGCGACTGCGTCCGGCGCATGCTCGGCGATCAGCTCGGCCACCCCGTTGAAGATCGTGAGCAACCGCTTGTCGACGCGCTCGCGCGGGGTGGTGCGCCACCACCCGTGGCAGTCCACCCGAAGGCGTCCGTCGCTTTCGTGGACGATCCCGTAACCGCAAGCGGCCGTCCCTGGATCGATGCCGAGGACTTTCACGTCGGAAGGTTAGGCGCGCCTCCGGACGGCGAGGCAGCGGACACCGGGTTCAGGAGGTGACGAGCTCGAGAACATCGTCGGGGATGTCGAAGTTCGCCCAGACCTCCTGGACGTCGTCGTCATCCTCGAGCGTGTCGATCAACCGCATGACGGTGCGTGCGGTCGACTCGGCTGCGATCTCGACGGTCGTCTTCGGCACCATCGAAAGCTCAGCGGATTCGACGGTAAACCCGGCCGCCTCGATCGCCTGCCTGACCGCCGAGAGGTTCTCCGGGGCGCTCGTCACCTCGAACGCATCGCCGTCGGCCGCAACATCCTCGGCCCCCGCATCAGCGGCCGCCAGGAAGAGCTCGTCCTCGTCGACGCTGGCACCGGCAACGATGACGACGCCGCGCCGCTCGAACTGCCAGGCAACTGCACCCGTCGCGCCAAGGGCGCCACCGAACTTGGTGAACGCGTGCCGTACCTCGGCTGCTGTGCGGTTGCGGTTGTCGGTGAGCGCCTCGACCAGCACTGCAACACCTTCGGGACCGTAACCCTCGTAGATCACGGTCTCGAAGTTGGCGCCGTCGGAGCCTTCGCCCGAGCCCTTCGCGATCGCCCGATCGATGTTGTCCTTTGGCATCGAGTACGACTTCGCCTTCTCGATCGCGTTCTGGAGCGCGAGGTTGTTGCCGGGATCGCCGCCGCCCTCCTTGGCCGCGACGATGATCGAACGTGCGAGCTTCGAGAAGAGCTTGCCGCGCTTGACGTCCGCGGCGCCCTTCTTGTGCTTGATCGATGACCACTTGCTATGCCCTGACAACGTTTCCCTCCCGTACCGAATCGAGGAACAGCTGATGAATTCGCGTGTCGCCGGTCAGCTCCGGATGGAACGAGGCGATCAGGTACCGGCCGTCACGCGCGAGCACAGGATGCCCGTCGAACGTGGCGAGGATCTCGACACCCGCTCCGGCCTCCTCGATCCACGGAGCGCGGATGAACACCGCGTGCACCGGCTCGCTCACGCCGACGACGTCGAGGTCGGTCTCGAACGACGCCGACTGGCGGCCGAATGCGTTGCGGCGCACCCGCACGTCGACGAGCCCAAGGTGGTTGCGGTCGAGCACGATCATTCCCGCGCACGTCCCGAAGACCGCCCCGGAGAAGTCACGGATCGCCTCGTCGAGGCCGTACAGGTGCATGAGCCGTGTGAACGTCGTCGACTCCCCACCCGGGATGACGAGGCCGTCCAACCCGTCGAGCTGCTCGGGCTTGCGGACCTCGGCGACATCTGCCCCCAGAGCGCGCAGCATCCCCGCGTGCTCGCGGAAGTTGCCCTGCACGGCGAGGACTCCGATCCGAACCGGCTCCATGGCGGCAGATGGTATCGGCGCGCCAGGGCGGCGCCGTCGCGGAGAATGGGCCGGTGACCGCCGCAGCCATCCTCCTCGCGCTCGCCTCGGCGGCGACCTGGGGGATCGCCGACTTCTCGGGCGGGCTTGTCTCCCGGCGACTGCCGACGATCGCCGTGACCGTTGTCTCGCAGGCCGCGGGCTTCGCCGCGCTCCTGATCGCGCTCGGGATTCACGGCGGCGCGATCGACGGCAGGTCGTTTGTGATCGGCATCGCGGCCGGGCTTGGCGGAGGCTCCGGACTCGCCGCGTTCTACAAGGCGCTCTCGCTCGGAACGATGAGCATCGTCTCCCCCCTCGTCGCCTGCGGGGCTGTCGTGCCGTTCGCGATCGCTATCGGCACGGGCGAACGGCCCGCGATGATCGGGCTCGCGGGCGCCGCGATTGCGCTCACGGGCGCCGTGATGGCCTCGGCGGAGGAACGCAAGGTCGCCGTGCCAGAGCGTGTCCGGGCGATCTCGCTCGCCGTAGCCGCCGCTGTCGCTCTTGGCCTCTTCACCTACTTCCTCGGGCTCGGAAGCCGCGAAGGGAGCCCGCTCTCAACGCTGGTCGGGGCGCGCGTCGGGTCGCTGGGATTCCTCGTCGGGCTCGGGCTCATACGCCGTGCGCCCCTCAGCGTCGGACGCGCCTCACTCCTGCCGGTTGCCGCCGTCGGCCTCTGCGACATCGCAGCCAATGCGCTCTTCGCGCTGGCAAGTGGGCGCGGCCTGCTCGCGCTCGTCTCCGTGCTCGGCTCGCTGTACCCCGTCATGACCCTGATCCTCGCCCGGTTCATTCTCGGAGAACGCCTGACCCGGCTCCAGCTCGGCGGGATCGGCATCGCCCTGGTCGGGGTCGCCGCGCTAAGTTCGGGCTGACGCATGACCGAGATCGAATCGCTTCAGGGCCGCCTGCTCGTCTCCTCGCCGACCCTGCACGACCCGAACTTCCGCCGCACGGTCGTGCTGATGACTCATCACGACGAGGAGGGCGCTGTAGGGCTCGTGCTCTCGCGGCCGTCCGAGGCGGTCGCGAGCGAGGCCGTTCCGGAGCTCGCCAACCTCCCGGCCGGTCGCTTCGTCTACGTCGGAGGACCGGTGGAGCCGCAGGCCGTGCTTGCGCTGGTCGAGCTCGGTGACGCCGACGCCCGCGTGACGCCGATCGTCGGTGCGGTCGGGCTGTACCCGCCCGACGCCGAGATCGACGAGCTCTCGATCACCCGCGCCCGGATCTTCGCGGGCTACTCGGGCTGGTCACCAGGCCAGCTCGAAGAGGAGCTCGCCGAGGGCGCCTGGATCATCGTCGACGCCGAGGCCGACGACGCCTTCGTAGACAGCCCGGACGAGCTGTGGCGAACCGTGCTCAAGCGCAAGGGTGGCCGCTACGCGCTGATCGCAACGATGCCGTTCGACCCCGGCCTGAACTAGGCGCTCAGCTCCAGGAAGGCGTGCGCTTCTCGAGGAAGGCAGCGATGCGCTCCTTCCCGTCGTGCGCCTCGAGGCACCTCACGAAGGCATCAAACTCGGTCCTGTCGCTTGGCGCATGCCGTGTGTCGAGGAGGACGCGCTTCAGCTCGAGGAGTGCGTGTCGGCTCTGCCCGGCAAGCATCCCCGCGACGGCCGCGATCTCGGCGTCGAGCTCGTCGGTGACTCGCTCGACGAGCCCCCACGCCTCAGCCCTGGAAGCAGACACCTGCTCGCCCGACATCAGGAGCCAGGCGGCGCGGCCAGGCCCAACCAGACGTGGCAGCCGCTGGGTTCCGCCGCCGCCCGGAACGAGTCCGAGCTTCACCTCCGGCAGCCCGAGCTTTGCGTCGGTGTGCGCGATCCGGATGTCGCAGGCAAGCGCGAGCTCGAGCCCACCGCCGAGGCAGTAGCCGTCGAGCGCCGCAATTGCGGGCACGGGGAGCGACTCGATCACACCGGCGAGATCCTGGATCCCCGGAAGTGTTCCTGCGTGCAGCTCGCTGACGTCGGCGCCGACCGAGAACGCGCGGCGGCCTCGGCCCCGCAGCACAACGACGCGTGTCTCGACCTCGATCTGACCGAGCTCTGCTTCGAGCCGTTCGACGGTCGCTGCGTCGAGCGCATTCAGCGGTGGGTTGTCGATCCAGACGGTCTTGATCGGGGTGCTCATGGAGCCAACTCTCGCAGATTCTCCGGGCGTCATCCTGGGTAGTTCCTGGCAATCACGCTGGGGGTTCTTCTGATTCCTCCGGGCCCGACCGATGCGAGCATCAAGGGCAACCAGCACAGACGATCACCACCGGCAGAGAGCCGGCCTGGAGGTGTGAGAGATGCGTACCGGTCGGTCATTGCCCTTCTTCCAGCTCGCCGCTGTGGCCGGGCTCGCCGCACTGGTTGCAGGCGCGGTCTCGGCGTCATCGCTCGGCACGGTCGTGACGGTGACCGCCGGAACGCCGAGCGAGTTCTCGTTCAAGATCTCCCGCACGTCGGTGCCCTGGCAGGCAGTCGCCCCCGGAAACACCGTCACGTTCAAGGTGACCAACCGCGGCACCGTGTCGCATCAGTTCAAGGTGTGCTCGGCGTCCACCACAAGGGCGGCCGCGAACGGGTGCGCCGGAACGGCAACAAAGCCGCTCGCGCCCGGCGCATCCGCGACGCTCGTCGTGAGGTTCGCAAAGCAGGGCCAGTACGGGTACCTCTCGCCGGTCGCCGGCCAGGCGGCCAGGGGAATGAAGGGCCTGCTCAAGGTCGGCACGACGGTTGCGAAGCCCGCCACGACCACGACCACAAAGACAACAACACCCCCCGCGTCGAGCAGCACGCCGAGCACGTCAGCATCGCCAGCACCGGCTACACCCGGCGCCTCCGCGCCGAGCGTTCCCCTGACAGGGGCGGCAGCGGCGGGCGCGGTCGTGTTCCAGACGGTCTGCGTCGCCTGCCACACCGTGATTGAGCTCCGCACGACCGGAGTTCCGTCCGACATCAACCTCACCCACGGAGGTGGCCCGTTCCCGAGCGCTCTCACGCCGACCCAGATCGCCGACCTTCGCGCCTACCTCACCGGCAGCTAGATCTGGTCGTCGTCACCCCGCGACCCGCGCTCGAGAAGAGAGCGCGGATCCGTCGTCAGTAGAGGCGCCTTCCGGATTCGAACCGGAGTACGCGGCTTTGCAGGCCGCTGCCTAACCACTCGGCCAAGGCGCCGGACAGGGGGCATCGTATCCGCGCTACGAGGTTGCGACGTTGAGGCTCACACCGCCGAGGGCGAAGCCGCCGCCGGACGTTCGGGTCGCGCGCGACTCGATCTCGGCGCGAACGGCCTGGCGTTCGTCCTCGTCGAGCCGCGCCAGCGCCTGCGCGACCGGGCCACGGAGCTCCGAGACGAAGAACCAGAGCTCGTCCGAATCGGCAAACCGGTAGGCAACCTCTTGCTCCTCGATCTCCGACTTGTCGAACCCGGCCGCCGTGAGGAGCGCGTTGATGGATGCGGGGTTGCGCTTCTCGGATGTCCGGCGTTCCTCGTCGGTCTGTGGGTGCAGATGCCCGCGGGAGACCATCACGTCGGCGGGAACGGTCATCCACGCGTTGCGTTCGCGCTCCACCCACACCGAGAACGCGAGGCGACCTCCCGGGCGCAGGACTCGACGGATCTCGGCGAGCGCCGGCGGCGGATCGCCCTTGAGGATGTAGCCGAAGCGACACAGAACGCCGTCGACGGTCGCCGCAGGCAGCTCCAGCCGCTCTGCTTCGAGGAGTCGAAAGTCAACGTTGCGGAGACCGCGCGCGTCGGCGCCGCGCCGGCCCGCCGCGAGCATGTTCGGCGAGCGGTCGGCACTGATCAGCAGGCCGCCTGGCACGAGCAGCGGCGCGGCGAGAAACCCCGTCTCCCCCGTGCCGGCGGCCAGGTCGAGCACCGTCTGTCCGGGCTGCGGGTCGAGCCGCTCGACGAGCCACTCGCTCACCTGATACGTCGAGTCCCACATCAGGTCGCGTGCCTTCTCCCAGCGTGGAGCGAGCTCCTGCCACTGCTCGTAGCTCCCATCTCGAGTCACAGCGACCTCAGCCGTTCGAGCTCTGACGCCGAGGGCTCCCACTCGCCCGCCGCCGCGTTTGCCCTGACCTGCGCGGGAGTCGTCGCGCCCGCGATCACCGAGCAGACGGCGGGCTGCGCGGCGAGCCCGCCGATTGCGACGTCGAGGAGCCGAAGGCCGTGGTCACCTGCGAAGGTCTTGAGGCGGTCGATCCTGTCCCAGACGGCATCGGGCACGCCCGACTCGCGGGCAAACGCGAAGCCGTCCCGGGCCAGCCGCGAGCCCTCGGGAGCCGGTTCGCCGCGGCGGTACTTGCCCGTGAGCAGGCCACGCGCGAGCGGGAAGTACGGGATCAGTCCAACACCGAGCTCCTCACATGCGGGCACGACGTCTGCCTCCGGATCGCGCACGAGCCACGAGTAGTCGTTCTGGACGGAGATGAACTGCGCGAAGCCGCGCGAGCGGGCAGCGGCATCGGCCTCGCGCACCTGATCCCCGGACATGTTCGAGGAGCCGATCTGGCGAACCTTCCCTTCGCGGACGAGCTCGTCCATCGCGCCGAGCGTCTCCTCGATCGGGGTCACGCCGTCGGGGCGGTGGTACTGGTAGAGGTCGATGTAGTCGGTCCGAAGCCGCCGCAGCGACCCTTCGACGGCTCCCCGGACGTACTCGCGCGTGCCCCGGGCGACCGAGTGATCGCCGAACCCCGTTCCCCAGCCGAACTTCGTCGCGATCACGACCCGGTCGCGTCGACCCTGGAGCGCCCGGCCGATGAACTCCTCGCTCTCGCCGTCGCCGTAGGTCTCGGCGGTGTCGAGGAGCGTGATGTCTGCGGCGATCGCCGCGTCGATCACGGCGCGCGAACGGGTCTCGTCGATCCGCCACCCGAAGTTGTTGCAGCCAAGGCCAACGACCGAGACGGCCAGGCCTGATGAGCCGACGTAGCGCTGTCGCACGGAGCTCACGCTACCGAGTGCCAGGTCTCAGCGAGCACGCGCAGCCAGTTGCCGGAGGCGAGCTTTGCGAGCGCCACCTCGTCATGGCCACTCGACCGCAGAGCATCGAGGAGCGCAGGGAGCCCTTCAACCCCTCCGAGAACGTCGGGAACGGTGGCGCCGTCGAAGTCCGATCCGAAGGCGACGTGATCGATGCCCATCCGATCTACGAGGTAGTTGACGTGCCGCACGATCTCCGTCAGCGGCGTGTCGGGATCCTGCCGGCCGTCGGCGCGGAGGAAGCCGACTGCGAAGTTGACCCCGACGACCCCACCGGTCGCAGCGACTGCGTCGAGTTGATCGTCGGTCAGGTTTCGCGACGACGCACAGAGCGCGTGGGCGTTCGAATGAGTCGCGACGATCGGTGAATCCGTGACCCGCGCAACGTCCCAGAATCCCGCCTCGTTCAGGTGTGAGACATCCACGAGGATCCCGAGCCGGTTGCAGGCCGCGACGAGATCGCGACCGGCAGCCGTGAGCCCCGGCCCGGTGTCGGGCACGGATGGAAACCGGAACGGCACGCCCTCACCGAAGGCGTTGCGTCGTGACCAGACGATGCCGAGGGAGCGCAGTCCCCGCGCGTACCACTGCTCGAGATCGGAGAGATCCGGGGCGAGCGGCTCCGCCCCTTCCAGGTGCATGATCGCCGTGATGTGCCCTGGCGCGAAGTCGGCCACCGACCGGGCGACCGAGACCGGCAGCGTCTCGAACACGTCAGCCAGTTCGAGGGCGATCCGGCGCGCATCGTCGCGCGGTACGGGCTCCGCGAGCGGGACATCGTACGGTGGCTCGTGCTCTACGAACGGAGCGCCCCACGGAATCCACAGCGCGAAGAACCCGCCCGCGAAACCCGTCGTCGTTGCCGTTGCCAGATCGATGTGGAGTGGGCCGTCACCCCGCCACATCCGGAGGACGAGGTCGTTGTGCCCATCGACGATCATCGGCGCATCGTAAGGACGGATATGCGAATCTCCGCTGGTGTCCGAACTGCCTGTCCGCGTTCTGATCGCCGAAGACGACGATGCCTTCGCTGCGCTCGTCCGGGCGACCCTCGACAGCGACCCGCGGTTCGAGACCGTCGGCCGGGCCGCGAGCGGAGACGAGGCCGTCTCACTCGTCGGCGAGCTCCACCCGGAACTTGTCGTGATGGATATCTCGATGCCCTCGTGCGACGGCATCGAAGCAACACGGATGATCACGGAACTCGACGGCGGCCAGAACGTCGTGATCTATACCGCCAGTGACGAGTACGACGACCTCGTCCGGGCCGAGGATGCGGGCGCAACCGGCTTCCTGAACAAGGATGCAGTTCCGCTGCCGGAGCTCGCCGATGCGCTCTACGTGCTGCATACAAACCACGAGCACGCATATCCCGATCCCGACGCCTGAGGCCGCTGGTACTGTCGAAACGATGAGCGGCAACGATCACAGCCACGTGCACGGGCCGGACTGCAATCACGACCACGAGCACGCCGAGGAACCGAGCCAGGCCTCTCGCGACGCGGCCGCATGGCTGCAGGCGGCGAAGTCGAAGACGTGCCCGGAGTGCGACGCAACCGGGGCGATGATGCTCGGCGGTGGGATCTTCTGCCCGACGTGCGGCAAGGTCTCGACGAACCCGGGCTACCAGGCCCCCGCCGGCTCCTAGCGCTCCCCGCGGTACCCTCGCAGTCGTGACCTCACCGCACACTGCGGCGCACGACCACGCGCACTCCCACGCCGGCCACACCCACGCTGTTTCTCCGGATGCCGACGCCCGCAGCCTCGCCATCGGGCTCGCCCTCATCGTCGGCTTCATGGTTGTCGAGATCGTGGCGGGAGTCCTGGCGCACTCGCTCGTGCTCCTCTCCGACGCGGCGCACATGCTCACCGACGCGGGAGCGCTCCTGCTCTCGCTCGTCGTGCTTCGACTGGTGCAACGCCCCGCAGGCGGGAACCTCACGTTCGGGCTCAAGCGCCTCGAGATCCTCTCGGCGCAGGCCAACGGCGCAACGCTGCTCGTTCTTGCGGGACTGATCGCCTACGGCGCCCTCGGACGACTCGTCTCTCCACCGCACCCGGGCGGGCTCACGATCCTGCTCGTGGCGGTCGCCGGGGCGTTCGTCAACCTGCTCGCGACACGGCAGCTCGCCCGCGCCAACCGGGAGTCGCTCAACGTCGAGGGCGCGTTCCAGCACCTTCTGACGGACCTCTACGCATTCGCAGTCACGGCGGTTGCCGGCGTGCTCATCCTCGCCACGGGCTTCGACCGCGCAGACGGTGTCGCCGCCCTCGTCGTGGCAGCGCTGATGCTGCGCGCGGCGCTCGGCCTCCTACGCGCCTCGGGGCGCGTGCTGCTCGAGATGGCCCCCTCCCACCTCGACGTCGACGGCATCGGACGCGCGCTTGCTGCCCACCCAGGCGTCGCCGAGATCCACGACCTCCACGTCTGGGAGATCGGGAGCGGCTTCCCTGCGCTCTCCGCGCACGTCCTCGTGACAGGCGACGCCGACTGCCACGAGATCCGCCGCCAGCTCGAGGTCGTGCTCACGGAGCGTTTCACGGTCGACCACACGACGCTCCAGGTCGACCACGCACACGCCGATCAGCTGCTCCAGATCGGCCGTGATAACGCCAGCAGCGCTCACTGATGCGCTGGCTCGCCATGCTCGCTGCGACGGCTGCCGCGGCAGCCTCCACACCTCTAGACGCAGCCGCGACCCCGCCAACGGGGTTCCATCGCGTCCGCGCGCTCGAGCCCGCCGCGACCTACGTCGCGCGGAAGCCCGTCAGGGCCTGGTGCACGAAGACCTACCTGGGCTGGGATGCCTACATGCACCGCGTCATGGGCGACTCACCCGTCCCGAATGGCCTGGCCACCGCTGGCGCGGACGACCTCTACCTCGCGCCGCTCGAGTGCGACAACCTCCTGTTCGCGACCAGGACTGCAAGCGTGGCTGCGATCCTCCCTGCGCTCGCGGGCCCGATCGAGACGCTCACCCACGAGGCGATCCATCTGCGTGGCGAAGCGGATGAGGCTGTGACCGACTGCGCCGCGATGCGCACCATGGGCGCGGTGGCCGTCCGGTACTTCCACGTCACCCGAGGTGCTGAGTTGAAGAAGTTGATGACAGCAGCCTGGGCCTACCACCGCTCCGGGCGGGCCGTCTACACGACGATCTGCTAGCTCAGATGCGAAGCCCGTCGAGCTCCGCCCCACCGTCCGGCAGGCGTGGGTCGAGCCGCTCGAAGGTGTCGACGAGCAGCTCGGCGATCGCGACGTTTCGAACCCACTTGTGATCAGCCGGTATGACATGCCACGGCGCCCATGAGGTGGACGTCGCGGTGATCGCATCCTCGTAGGCCGCGACGTACTCGGGCCAGAGCCGCCGGTCGTCGAGATCGGCGGCACGAAACTTCCACCGCTTATCGGGGTCGTCGAGGCGCTCCTGGAGCCGCTTGCGCTGCTCGTCGGGCGAGACGTGGAGGAAGACCTTCACGATCGTCGTCCCCTCCTCGACGAGCATGCGCTCGAACGCGCAGATCTGGTCGTAGCGCGGCCGCCACACGTCCTCGGACACGAGCTGTCGGACACGAACCGCGACGACGTCCTCGTAGTGAGAGCGGTTGAAGATTCCGAGGTCGCCGCGATCCGGGCAGGCGGCATGGACACGCCAGAGGTAGTCGTGCGCAAGCTCGGTCGTCGTCGGCTCCTTGAAGGCGACCACCCGACAGCCCTGTGGGCTGATCCCCGCGAGGACGCTCCGGATCGTCCCATCCTTGCCCGAGGCGTCCATGCCCTGAAGGATCAGCAGCACCGACCGCTGCGACTCGGCCCAGAGGCGGTTGTGGAGGACGCCGAGCCGCGCAACGAGGCCTGCCAGGCGCGCTGCAGCGTCGGTCTTGTCGCGAACATCGAGCCTGTCCGCAGGATCGCGTCCTGAGAGACGCGCGTGATCGCCGGGCTTCACGCGCAGCGCCGAAACGACTGGCTGCTGTCCGCTCACAGCTCAGATCCCCTTCAGGATCGCGTACCAGACCCGGTCGGCGACCTCGGCGATGCCATCGCTCGTCCGGGCGAGACGCCGGTAGAGCTCGCGACGGGCTGCAACCGCTCGCACGTCCTCGGCCTCGACGAGCGCCGACATCGCCGCCCGGTACACGTGCTCGACGTCACGTCGCGACGTCCGCGCCGCGTCCGCCGCCGTCCGGGCATCGGACGTCGACCCGGCCGCGAGCGCAGCGAGCGCCTCGCCCAGATGCGACGTCCCGCGCGCGAGGACGACAGCCATCTCCTCGATCGCACGGTCGGGAGCGGTGTGCATCACCTCAGCCTCGCGCACCGTGTTCTTTGCCGCGTCGAGAATCCGGTCGAGACCGACCGAGAGCTCGTAGATGTCCTCCGGCTCGAACGGCGTCGTGAAAGCGACCGTCAGCGCCTGCGCGAGATCGCGCTTGCCGACATCGGCACGCTCCTCGCACTCGTGGACGACGACCCTGGCGGCATCGTCTCCCCCCGCCCAGCTGACGAGCGCCTCCATCCCCTCAAGCGTGACCGCCGCCTGCGAGCGGAGGAGACCGATCACATCGGGACTCTTCGGCAGAAACCAGCGGCCGAGCCTCACCCGACGGCCTTCCAGACAAGGTAGGTGGCAGCGCCAAGGCCGGCCGATGCAGGAAGCGTCAGCACCCACGCGGTCGCCATCGACTCGACAACCGCCCAGCGCACGTGCCGCCAGCGACGCCGACCTCCCCCCACGCCGACGACGGACGAGGCGACGACGTGGGTCGTGGACACCGGGGCTCCGATGTACGACGAAGCGAGGATCACCGCCGTCGACGCAGTCTGGCTCGCAAAGCCGTCGAGCGGCGAGAGCCGGTAGATCCGTCGTCCAACCGTGCGCACGATCCTCCATCCTCCCATCGCGGTTCCCGACGTCAGCATGACACCACACGACACCTTGACCCAGAGCGGCGCCGCGAGGGAGGCCGTGTGTCCGGTCGCGACGAGCAGCGCCACGATCACGCCGATCGCCTTCTGGGCGTCGTTTGCGCCGTGGCTGAACGAGAGGGCGGCTGTCATCATCCACTCTGCGCGCCGAACCGGCCCCCGAACGCGCGTCGTCGCCCTGGCGAATACCCGCGCCAGGAAGCGCACCGCGACAACCCCGCCCAGAAGACCCGCGACGGGAGAGATCGCAAGCGCAATCAGCACGCCGAAGACGCCGACTGGCCGCCATCCGGAAAGCCCACCCCAGGCGACGGCATGGATGCCGCTCTCGGTCAACGCGGAGCCGACGAGCCCTCCGACGAGCGCGTGGCTTGAGCTCGCCGGTGTGCCTCGCGCCCAGGTCAGCAGGTTCCACCACACGGCGCCGAGCACGCCTGAGCCGACAACCGCGACCGCATGCGTAGGCGCCACCGTGACGATCCCCGCGATCGTTCCGGCAACCGCACCACCGACGAGCACCGCGCCGAGCAGGTTGAAGCACGCCGAGAGAAGAGCCGCCTGCCCCGGCCTCGCCCCGCGCGTCGCGACAAGCGTCGCGAACGAGTTTGCCGCATCGTGGAGCCCGTTTGTCAGTGCGAATGCAAGTGCGCACGCAACGGCGATGACGAGGGAGCTCACCCCACCATCATGGCCTGCAATCGACCGCGAGGCCGACCTGAGCCATTAGTCAGCTTGATGGTTATTGACTTTGGACCTATTGGTACGAAACACTGGTCCCTGGTGCGCAATTCGCGCATGCTTCGTTCTTCTCCATGGAGGGGGAAACGTATGGCGAGCAAGTTGAAGATCAAGGTGAACGGTCTCACGCATGGTGTGACTGCGAGTCTCGATACGCCGCTCCTTTACGTTCTGCATAACGAGCTTCATCTGCATGGTCCGCGTTTTGGTTGC